>Ga0123354_10008202_pt1 | contig 15854 bp, 9 predicted proteins | sample TergutLab28metaG_2_FD_97872 | JGI IMG/M metagenome (GOLD analysis project Ga0123354, IMG submission 97872) | Labiotermes labralis P4 segment gut microbial communities from Petit-Saut dam, French Guiana - Lab288 P4 | ecosystem: Host-associated > Arthropoda: Insects > Digestive system > Gut ...
GAAACCGGAGGGAAAGAGACCACTGGGGAGACCTAGGCGTAGATGGGTGGATAATATTAGGATGGATCTCCAGGAGGTGGGATGTGGGTATGTGGACTGGATTGGGTTGGCCCAGGATGGAGATAGGTGGCGGATGTTTGTGAGTGCGGTAATGAACCTTCAGGTTCCATGAAATGCAGGGAATTTCTTAACTAGCTGCAAACCAGTTAGCTTCTCAAGAAGGACTCTGCACCATGGAGTAAGTAAGTATGAAGGTGTTGTGTTATTTGTATGTTTGGTTCTTGTTGTGTTACTGTACTCTGCATCCATGGTAAAGTCCATCCTAGAACAGGCCACAAAGGTCTGGAGCGTAGTCAGTATAGTGACCTGCTACAGACTGGACAGTCTGGGGATTGATTCCTGGTGGGGGCAAGATTTTCTGCACCCAACCAGACTGACCCTGGGGCTCACCCAGCCTTCAACAGAGTGGATACTGGGTCTCTTTCCCAGGGTAAAGTGACCAGGGCGTGACATTAATCACCCACCCTCATCTAGCACTGAGTTTAAAGGAAAAGTAGAGCTATCCCTCTGCTCCCCCTGTGGCTCTGTTCTATGGGTAACAGAGATAAAGTGGCCTGGGCATGGTGTTGACCCCCCACTTACATCTAGTGTTGTGGAGCTGTACCTGTACTTCCCCTGTTTGCTTTCATGGTGTGGACAAAGACAACTTTATGTTTTTCAGTATGTTGATAATTTCAGAAACTGTGCACTTTCTTCCGCAGAGTATAAGGTTGCCTGTGAGACTAATGTATCTAATAAAGGACAATACCAGTTTAGTATTATTTCACTATGAATGTTAATTTTTTTCGACTTCAATTTTAAAGTTTATTGGTAACAGAGGGCAATACCAGTTTTTCACATTTCTTGAGGAAGGAAGACTGCTGCAGCATTCCTTGATTACTGCCATTTTTTGGTATTATTTCATTTGGAGGATTATCCCAGTAAATGAAAGTTTTAAATTATGTAAAATTATTTATTAGGGTATGTTCCACTTTTTTATATTAACAATCCATTTTTTACAATCTTATAGCTGTTGTTACAAATCATTGTTGTATATTGTTACAGTTAATTGTAGATAATTGTTCCATGAATGGAGTGTATGTAACCTTAGAAATTGTTTTCCAATAATTTTTGGGCAGTTGATGATCTAGTTTGGTGAGTGGACTTGACATCACATTTCAAGCTCTCCTTGTAAACCTTTGTGGCATATTTTTTGGCACTAGGACATCTTTACCTTTTATCTGAAAATGTGGCCTAGTGATTGGATTTAATGCTTACTTCAGTGTCAAGGCTACCAGCAACTTCAGACTGCACTGTCAGAAGTATCTGACAGTGAATAGAGTATCAAGCATTGCATTTGGTCCCTTTGTTGTGGAAAATAGGTGACTGTGGGCTTTGTTACGTTCCATGTCATTTGCATTTGACATTATGTTTCTGCTTGACCTGTAATGGTAATGTCGAGGGAATTGCTACAGTTCACTTCATTTTCTGAGGTAAAAGAGTTCATTGTTCAATAATATAAACAGCCAACTGATGGAACAATAATAATTTTATTAATAATTTCAATCAGCTCAACATGTTTCGGGTGTTAATTTTTCCCGTCCTCAGGAGTACTAGACTGTGTTTACAGCTTGTGGTATAAAGCATTTCCACCTCATCCTGGTCACCAGCATGCAGCATCGTCGGTGCTTTATACCACAAGCTGTAAATACAGTCTAGTGCTCCTGAGGATGGATGAAATTATCGCCCGAAACATGTTGAGCTGATTGAAATTATTAATAAAATTATTATTGTTGCATCTAGTTGGCTGTTTATATTATTGTATCAGTGATGCACGGTCACACAAACGTCAAATCGAGTTCATTGTTGTTTGGCATGGTACCTGCAGTATACCTGGTTCTCTGCCCAGTATGTGACTAGATGGCTGTATGGATGTATGTAAATAGCTGCTTCCCTCCCTTTGCTGGTCACAGGTACTATTCATGGGTGTGTGTAATGTGTTAGTTGTGTGAAGCTAGTTATGGCACAGAACTGTTTACTATCTCACATTTGATTTCCAGCAATGTTTGTTCATTGTTTCCTTATCAGTATTTGATTATTACGCAACTGACTGATTTATAGTAGATACTGCGGTTTTATTGACCCTAATATCAAGCATTATCTGAACCATTCCATCCATGAACTGTCACATTATGTGTCTTCAAGATCCACTGTAATATTTTTTCGTCTTGGTCTTCTAATTTGTATTTCAGTAAATTTTCTTACCAAAATAATGTACAAATCTGTTATTTCCCTTGTCTAAGCTGTTTCCAGTCATAGTAAATTTGTAGATTTGACAAATGTAACAATCTAGATGCAATGTGTAAATTTCAATGTGTCTCATTTGTAGATGGCATCATCTATTTCTTCATCTCTTTCCCTAAAGTTTCTTCATTAAGTTATATTTTTGTTTCTTGATTCCCTTGCATGATCTTTGTAAGATTTCCATAATTTGACAATCCAATAGAACTTGGCTAGCTGTGTACAGTAAGTACAACATCAAACCTTCAGGTGCCATGATACCAGAGAATATCGAAATTGACTGAATACTCATGAACTGCTCAAGGAAGATTATGTGTCATGGAGCTAGTTAATATCTTGTGCCATGTGTCAGTAAAGATGATGTTCTGTTGTGTTGTTCCAGATGCACCTCACTGCATAGTGTACCATAATGATGGTGAGCCAAATGGACTGTTACAAGGTAATATTAACTTCCTTGACTTATGCATTCAATTGACAGTTTTTTTTTTTTTGGTGGGTGATCCGTTCGAAGCTGAACTTGTTTGCTCATGTAGTAATGCTTTTGACCTGCATTTGGGAGGGGTCCAGTTGGATTTTCAATTGCAATTTCACTGACAGTCCTAGCAGTTTTTCTGCAGTTGCTCAAAGTGGACCTTAAATTAGGCATTGACCACTTCCTGCAACATCCTTCCTAATTCACTATTCACTGTCATCGAATCATGTGATGATTTATGTATAGCCTGAGTAACTAACAGCATTGTTAACCTTCAGACGCCTAATGTCAACTATAGTTGACGTACCGCACCGCTAACCTCCAAAGTTGCATTTTATATAGTTATTCAAGAAATATAAGTACCGAATATTTTAAACATGGTGTATACTCTCTGTTTTTTTTTCTCTTCAAAATGCAGTTTGTTTCATAATTCTAATGTATTTGGTTCCTGTATTATTCACATTTTATATACAGAGTGTGCTAAAATTAAAAAAATAATTCCCGCGCCAAACGGTTAACTAAATGACAAATAGGTATGTAAATAAATAGATTCAGTTTAAGTACAAGCTCACGTGTTTGCTAGTATCCACTCATCTTGTTTGAGAGAAACAAAATTAAGTACAGAGATGTTATTGATGAAAAGATGGAAGTTTTGGTGTCTTTACCTATGGCATATTTTTTGTGGTTGCAGTTAGATTGGTACAGTACTTACTTACTTACTTACTCCATGGTGCAGAGTCCTTCTTGAGAAGCTAACTGGTTTGCAACTAGTCAAGAAATTCTCCGCGTTTTATGGAACCTGAAGGTTCATTACTGCACTCATAAGCATCTGCCACCTGTCCCTATCCTGGGCCAGCCCAATCAAGTCCATATACCCACATTCCACCTCCTGGAGATCCATCCTAATATTATCCACCCATCTCTGCCTAGGTCTCATTCCCTCCAGTTTCTCTACCAAGACACTACACGCCCCCCTCTCCCCACCCATACGTGCCACATGCCCAGCCCATCTCATTCTCGATTTTATCACCCACACAATATTGGGTGAGGAGTACAGATCATTTAGCTCTTCGTTATGCAGTCTCCTCCATCCCCCCATTACCTTGTCCCTCCTAGGTCCAAATATTCTCCTCAACACCATATTCTCAAACACCCTAAGCTTCCTTTCCTCCCTCAATGTCAGTGACCAAGTTTCATACCCATATAAAACAACAGGCAAAATTATAGTTCTATATATCTTAATCTTTAAATTTGTGGATAGCAACCTAGAAGACAAAAATTCTGCACCGAATGATAGCAAGCATTTCCTAACCTCTATCTGCTCTTAATTTTTTCCGGAATAGAATTTTGGTGTGTTAAAGTTGTTCCCATCCTCTCGAAGGTACTATTATTAATCCTCACACTGTGATTTTGTCTTGCATTCTGATCTTGAGATGTAACCATGTACGTAGTTTTATCCGCACTAGATTTGTACACTAACATATTTTTATGCAGAAGTCATGTAAATTCCAGGTACCTGTTTGGCTTCAAGGTGTTATCCGGTAAAGAGTTTTAACCTGATAGTAGTGTTGCAAAACTGGTGAAAAGGAATGCCAGTATGGATTCTGGGACTGTTCCATCCACTTTTTATATCTGTGCTGGAATGTTCTGAAGTTTTTGTGTGGGTACTGTTTAAATGAAACTCGTTCTTTCATCTAGAATAATTCCTCAATGGCTGTTAGTTGAATATCACATATATATTCATGCATGACAACTTAAAACCTCGTGGTTTGTACTTATAATTCTGCTGTTCATTGTACAGCTGGAAGCCCGTCTTCAACCCTCACACTGTTGGGCTGTATAGGTAGGTTGTGCTACAAATCAGTAAGCTGTTGAAATTGAGAAATATTGAGATATGTGGCAGGTTAAAAGTCATTCTTTTCAATGGTGGGATTGCTGCTGAAATTTTGTGGAGGAGAGGGAAGCTTAACACACATAAAATGGTAGTTGATAGATTGCCCAGTGGCAATACTTGGAAGAGTACTGGTGGCTGATAGATGGCCCAGTGGCAATACTTGTAAGAGTACTGGTGGCTGATAGATGGCCCAGTGGCAATACTTGGAAGAGTACTGGTGGCTGATAGATGGCCCATTGGCAATACTTGGAAGAGTACTGGTGGCTGATAGATGGCCCAGTGGCAATACTTGGAAGAGTACTGGTGGCTGAGTACTTGGAAGAGTACTGGTGGCTGATAGATGGCCCAGTGGTAATACTTGGAAGAGTACTGGTGGCTGATAGATGGCCCAGTGGCAATACTTGGAAGAGTACTGGTGGCTGATAGCTGGCCCAGTGGCAATACTTGGAAGAGTACTGGTGGCTGATAGATGGCCCAGTGGCAATACTTGGAAGAGTACTGGTGGTTGATAGATGGCCCAGTGCATAATATGCAAGAGTACTGGTGGCTGACTGGTTGCCCACCCAGCACAACAACAGTCGAACTCCTCAGTCAGCAGAAGTGCACTTTCTCCCAGTAACTAGTGATTTGAAAGTGATTGCCTGTTTGTTAGTGAGGCTTCCTTCGTAATAGGAAAACATCTTGCTTCAGGTGTGTGCTATGCTGTTTCGTAGCAGTTGACTCTGTTTGAGTTATATTACATATTTCATTAGCATAAATGGTGCTGGATTTGTGAAGGTAAGTGTAGGGGCAAAAATCCCAGAAAAGTGTTATGAGTAGCCGCAGAACTACGTTGATGCTTGAGGATTCTGTTCTGAGATGGGACGATGTGTTGTAGAGTAATTAGATCTCAATGTTTCCCAGAGATGTACCACATTCTGATTATCCTGTATCATGGTGTCTTATGCCAGAAGAACAGTATCTTCAGCTACACCACTGCAGAAACCTCAAAACTTGCATTTAAACTCATTTTCTGATCCTTGGAAAAGTGAAATGGAAGCTATCAATGTTTATGTTTATTCTTAAACTTTAAGCATAAAATGAATTTGTAACATGAAGTCACTGATGTATTTAAACACACTGCATCTTGCAGGACCCCAGAATTTGCTTTGTTTTGTTGTGTTGTGTTGTTGTTTATGTTTATGTTCAAAAGGTGACACATTTATTATACGTGGTGCTACCCAAAAGTCCTCGAAATGGGAATGCCACATGAAAACTGCTTGTAGTAGAGTTGTGTGCCACTAAGTATTGCAAGCTGTACCCTTTATGAACCATTTTGCCAAGTGGTGTTCTTCTGTGAGGACGTGACCTCGTGTTAGTTCTGTTTTGCGATCGGACCAACCTGCTAAAATGACTGATGTGAAGGAGCAACGGGTTTACATCAAATTATGTTTCAAACTCGGCAAGATGGCTGTGGAAACACATAGAATGCTTAAAGAAGCATTTGGTGATAATGCCCTAGGCCAAACGCAAACCAACGAATGGTTTAAGCATTTCAAAGACCAGATGGATGTCAGTTGATGATGAAGAGTGTTCTTGATGACCTTTGACCTGAACCACGATAAAAAATGTGGCAAAAGTTTGACATTAAAGGCATTGTGCATAAGGGATTTGTTCCACCAGGACAGTTGGTGAATGGAAATTACTATTGCGACGTTCTGAAGCGACTGAGGGAAAACATCTTGCCCAAACTTCCAGACAATTGGTGCAACAACTCATGGGCCCAGAATCATGACAATGCTTGGGCTCATGTGTTGCTTGTTGTGCAGCATTTTTTGGCTTCTACGAATACAACAGTCATCCCCCACCCTCCCTACTCACTGGACCTCGTCCCCCTATGGTTTATTTCCTATTCCCCAAGATGAAATTGAAAGTCAAGGGGCAACGTTTTGAGAGCTTTGAAGAGATCCAGACCAAATTGCAGAACGTGATGAAGACGCTGACACGAAATGACTTCCATAAGTGCTTCTTATCATGGAAATCCCACTGGAATCACTGTATTGATGCCGAAGGGGATGGTGGTGAATAGAAATTTTGGTAAGTGGTTGAGCCACGGTAGAGGAATTTCAGGAACTTTTGGGTAGCACCACATAGCAGTTTTATTTCTGAGGATATTTGTTTTTTGGGATGTGATGCTTTGTCACAGGGTTAGTGTTTTCTGATGCTTTGAAAGAGCCAAGTTTCTTTATCTTCAAGGGCTGAGGGGAACGACTAACTCAGTGAAACAGCACTGCATTCCAGAAGACTTGGATCCCCAATGACACAGCTGTGAAAACCTCAAATCTCACAAAGTCATTTCTTTTCATTTCAGATTTTAAACCATTTGATTTGGAATCATGGTGGGGTAAAAGGCTGTTCAACAACATCACAAAATCTATATAAAATTCCGAAATTATATCAGTGTTTTTGTGTCATGACTGATGCATGCAGGATCAATTATCTTCAGATCATTGTGTTATATGACTCTTAATCAATTTCTGAAACAAAAAGAAGTCTGCAGGAACTTGTTAATGGCAAGTGTGAACTGAAGCAAATGTGTGCTACAAATTTTGGAGCCAGCTGTTTCTGTTGATCTGTGTATTGAAGGTATTTGTACCTTACAAAATACATATAGTATGTATTACCATGATATATGGATTCAGTCCATACTTATGTAACAGAAAAGCAGAATAATTTGTTTTTATATTTTCTGTGTTTGTTCAATATCGTAAGCAGAGGTACAATGGACTAGGACAATTTTCTCTTCTGCTAGTATGTTGATCACCATTACAATATAAAAGTTGGTCCACTCACATGTCTAACAAAGCTTCTGCTCGAAATATTAGTCACTTGCACCATACAAGTAAGCAGAATGTTGTGCAAGAATAATCTGTAGTAGCCACTGGAGTGGCTTAGAAGCTGTATGAGTATGGTTCATGGAGTTGATCCCTCTTGACAGTGTATCTTGCCATCTGGCTAATGGTAAACTTACATAGTTATGAAGGAACAGATTTTCTCTGTGAACATTAAAAGGGAATAGAATTTTAACTCTAGTCATGTGTGCATTACTTCCAAGTCTACAATAAAATTTGCCATTTCAATGAAAATTTTGTTACTGTGATAGCATTGTGTCTTATCCATTTGACCAGTACATGCATATTATTGCAGGATGTAATCAGCTTTTATGCAGTAATAATGAAATGACAGGAATTGGAAATAATTGTGAGTTTGAGAAAATACAGCAAACTAAGCAGGTGTTATCACCACTGAACTGTGCATGAGAAGTTGCTGTAATAAATCTTCCTCTGTGGTTTTTATATATTTTTTTAATAACTAGGATTGCTATGATATAGCCAGATGTCTGTAGGCTGAATTCATTTTATGTTACTGCAGAAAGTGTACTTTCTTGCTGTAAATGTCATTCCAATTAACATTTTGGAAAGCAAAATTTTTTCTCACACCTTTATTAATTGGTGAAGGGTGGTGACATGTTGGGATGTTACAGTAAAAGGGTTGAATTTAATATTTGTCCAACAAGATGCGACTTATTCAGTTTGTTACATTTCTGTAGGCAGCCCTACATGTTTTGGGTGATGACACCCATCATCAGGAGCTCGTAAAACTGTAATTACAGCTTCTGGTATTATTAACTGGATCTACTACCATCCACTCTCTTTGTTGAGTTGGAACTGATTCATGTGTATCGTACAGTAGGTATTCATTTGTTACGCATGAATACCTACCGTACGATACACATGAATCAGTTCGATCTCAACAACGAGAGCAGATGGGAGTAGATCCGGTTAATTAATACCAGAAGCTGTAATTACAGTTGTACGAGTTCCTGATGATGGGTGTATATAAAAGTAAAAGGGTTGTTATACAGCCCCCCCCCCATTTCTGTGAAGTGGCTTTGGGCCCTAGATCTTGTATTCAAGATTGTATATGAATGTGCATTGTGTTCAGATAACATGTCAAAGCTAACCAATAACAAAGTAAGGAAAGGTTTGTTACTGTTTGGAATGTCTATTGAAGGTCAAACAATATGGAATCTAGGTGAAAGTCCTGTGTATTTCCAGCTTCAATATGCACCTGATTTTCGAAGTTCAAATTGAAGAAATGAATCTTTTTTACCCATCAGTTGGACAGAAATTTTTTTCAACACTAACTGTAGTAAAAAGGCTTGGACATCTTTAATTGTACTGGCAGTGTGGAAGAATGAATGCTGATGTTAGTAAAGTGATATTTTCAGTGGTGACTCATAACATTATTTTACAGAATTAAATGCATGTTAATATAATGTGGAACCAGTTGTGTTTGGTAGTTGTTGCAAGGAAAGCAGGAAAATGCAGTACATTTCCATGGTGGGTGATGACAATGCAGAATTCTCAGTGCTGTCTAGGTGCAGCAATGACGAGGCTATAGTAGATAGTAAGGTAGAGGATTATACTGGCACAGGTCAATAAACTATTTGAAATTATTTCTGATGTACTTCATAGTTCTGCATCTTGTAATGTCTGGGCTATATAGATTGCCTTATGAATTTGATACATTCAGGGAGAACAGTATTTGTGCAAGATTTGAAGCACAAAGCATTGGTGTAAAGTACTGTAAGTGTGCTACCATTTCTGAACTCTGTGAAAAAGAACTTGTCACAGAACATCAAAACATCGCTCTTATTGAGTCATGGCAGGCCTGACAGAACCTTCCTCACAGGCTCAGTCAGTTTACTGGAACAAAAATGTGTAGTGAATGTTGAGGAGTTTGTTACATTCTTGTTAAGGTGTGTTTGGATAAACCCACACTCTTCAGTTGAGTTTATTTTAATCTGTGTTGATTAGCCCAGTAGAAGAATAAAAGACATTATATCATGGTTATATTGTTAGTTAGACATGTCTGTTTTACTGCTCAAGTATGCCATACTACGATTCTGTTTAAGTACACTTTACAACGGACAATATTGACTGTCATGTGACCTGTTTCATATATTTTACCTCCCACTGTTTGTTGTTAAAGAGAATCTTTAAATATTATGCCATTGTCTTTGTGATTTATGATGACTGTTGAAAGATTGTTAAAGATTGTGTGATATTGTATATAAATTTGTTACTTGTATTTTGAATTTGAGGGTTTCAGAGATTTTTAGGGTCAAAAATTCTGTTTGTAGAATTTTCGTTATAACAATTTTTGAATGCTGTCAAATTGAAGATACTGTATGCAAGTTATGAATGTTCATTCTGTAGCTGCGCATGTTAATGTTGATGATCCACTCTGTCCAAGTTTTTTTAGAGTTGTTTTGAACTATAGTACAGATCAATTTATGAACATAAACTAATGAGAATTTGAAAATTGTGGGTAAACACACTATGTATTGGAAATGAGTGAGGTAACATTTTTAATGGTTTGTTGGTGTGTTACATGGTGAGTGCCCAAGTGCTTCACTATTTTCAGTGGTGACTGCCATTCATGACCCAAGCAATATATAGTATAAATCATATACTTTATTCATTATCACTACAAGCAAAAGATTGATGAAATTCGGTGGTAGCATGGGGGCTGATGTAGTGATAATGCTGTAGTCTAGTATTTTGGAGGTGTCCAGTTCAATTCATGGCTGGGACAGTGGGTGTCGTGACTGAGATACTTTGTAATGTTCCTTAGATCTTCCAGACAAATATCAGGGTAATGTCTTGATTAGGCTGTGACCCCTTCCTTGCAATTCTTTTTTCAATATATCATTCACCTTCAATCCCAATCATCAGTGATATGTTGTTTGGTGTACTGACATCATAAGCAAGAACAAACCACAGTGAAAAAAGAAACAGCTTGCAGATGTAAATGCTTGTGTCAGTAGTACATAGTGTCAAAAAATATGAATTTACTCAGTGCAGCCTGTTCCTGGAAGATAACAGTAGCTTGCTGATAAGTTCAGGCAAGATGAATCCATGAGCTGACAGGCAGTCTGAATTGAGTCTGTGTGACCTCAGTAGGGGAAATCACTTGATAAAAATTGATTGCACTCAATTACCACAGTGAAGAGATTAAATGCTCAATACTTGCCTCAGTGTGTTAAGTGGCTGGCTTGCTGGTGTGAGCAGCTGAAATTAATGATTTTGTCTAATTATTACGTGGCTGCAGCCCTTGTGGTTTTTGTACAATGTTTCATGGTCCATTCCATCATAAATGCTTCATATATTTTAGAAACTGGCTACAGTGTTTGTAACGGAATTATGTTACTTTATGTTTCAAAGCTGGGTAGTTTATGTAATGCATACAAATTCACTAATTCGCTTAATGTGTCACAGAAAGCATACTGTCTCCATTGAAAAGACCGTCTGGTTAGTGTTGTTTGGGAACACGGGCAGAGGATGTTGCGTGACTCATGCAGAATACGTCAGAGTGGGCAAAATGCTGAAACCTTGAGGTGTTAGACCAGGTGGTATATGTGGCAACCATGCTCCCCTGAAGGGTTTAGAAAATAAGAGTTAGCACAGAATATGGAGTTTATCGACTGTTGAAAGTATGTCAGCTTGGGATCTGGTGGGGGCATCATGTATTTTGACAGTACGCATGTAAGGCATTTGTACCTGTTTGAGAGTTATTTAGTGTGGTTGTGCCATTTTGTTACCTGTAGGAATAACTGTCATATTCCCTTGGGAAGAAGAATGTTGCTTGTGACAGATAATCTCTTGATTTTTTAAACAATATTCATTTTGGCAAAACTTATTACTAGAAACTATGAAACATCACTTTGTGGTTGAAACAGCATTAAAAAAAATGAAGCTGTATTGGCTTTAAGAATGACAAATGGTTTATTTGCATGTTGTTAGTGATACAACATGATAATGCTTTGAAGTCCCTTCATATAACTATTACACTTAATCCTGTTTATGAAATACATGGTTTATAAGCACTGTTTTTTTTTAAATATAAATGTTAATATGTTGTTCAGAAGCTCAGTAAAAAGGAATGTGCCCTGTCATTGCACAACGTGTAAAGCTGTTTGAGGCTTTTCAGCAGTTGACCAAGAACTGAATCAATATATGCACAGACAGTTAGCATAAATTTGAAATTCATGGGCACTATGTTGTATGTCCTGTAGGTATTGCTTTGTGTGGGATAAAAGAAAAGGATACATGTCTGACATTCAGACATATATATATATTTTCCATTGTTCAGTTGAGTCATGATAATTGGCCAGAGAAGGCAAGTTTCCTGTGGCAGTAATGCTGCTCAGTTTTATTCAGGGGATGCATGGTTCAAATCTTGCATGGAATACCATCTATCCTGACAGGTTTTATGTGGTATTTCTCACTCCCTTCAGATAGAGCCATGATAGTACCTCAGATTAGGGCACAGCCCCTTCTTTTTGCTTTCTTTCCGTTTCATTATTTAGTAGCCATAATGTTCAATGTTATGCAGTGTGGGCTACCAACATATCATGTTTGATGCTATGCAGTGTGTGCTACTGCCTTGTAATGCTAGGGAGTGTAGGCTGCTAACAGCATTGTTAACTTCTTGTGTGTGGCCTTTTAAACACCTGGTTTGCTGCTGCAGCCAGAGCACTGTTCCATATAAAAGCCCACTGCAGGCTAGTTTTTCACATTTGGATGAGTTCATACATGGAATGGGGCAAGCTGTCCCATTCACCCAATAAAAGTTAACCAATAGTTATGTAAATAAACAGTTGAGCCAGTGAAGTGTTTTGCTGTGGGTTGAATAGTCACTAAATGGTGCTAGGGTTTATTTTTTTTTTTGCCACCTTGTGTAAGATGGCTGTTTTGCCCATCCAGCTTGTTATGCATGCAGTAAAAATATCTCTTTTGCTGGTAGAAAAATGGCAATAGCACAAAACCAACAGTTAACTTGTTACCAGGGTCCAAACCCATCCATGACTGACTCAGAGCATTTTGAAAGGGAAGTTTAGCTTGAATGCTATTGCTCATTTTTGAGGTTGTAATGCAGTGTGTGGGTATGGGGAGCTTAACCTTCTCACATGTACAGTGTATGCCTTAATGACCTGGTTGCCTTAGCCATTGGTTGTTCATTGTACCATAACAGGTGGGACTTTTCCCCATTGATCTTCACTGATATTAAATGTGTGTGTGTGATGGACCAGGTAAGCAGTAGATATGTATACATTGCAATTGTAAAGGAGCTACAAATTCCTGAAATAATGTCTTACTGATGTGTTAGTACATTGGGAAGAACGTGTTGACAGGATGGATGGACAAGATCTCAAAATGGTTCTGAAATTTTACATGAAAGGGAAAAGGATGAACCTGAAATGATGGAAAGGTACCATGTTTTAAATATCTGTAACGGGTCTCTGTTTGCCTAACACTGGAAAATACATGTGGGCTGATGATGTATGTTGATTCCAAATGTATTGTCTGTGTATGATTGTATAATTTTAGATACAGCCACCTTATAATTAGGCACTACCATTCTAATGATTAGTAGTTAGCTACAGTAAGTGGGAAACCGTGCTCACTGTGACACCTCTGGCAGTGGAAGTAAATGTAGAATTATTTCCCAGTTCAGAAGGGTCATTATACTGTAGCATAGTGAAAAATAGTTGTACATAAATTTAGAGTAATAATTAGTGAAATGTAGTTGTACATAAATTGAAATGAAATGCTTTCATTCTTTTTGTAGTTTGTTACAAATGACTAGGGCAAATAAATTGCAAACTGTTGCTGTTGCACATGTTGGAAAGATGTATGTTTTATTTTTTTCATAAATGTGTTGTGTTCTTCCAGTTTTAAAAATGATTTACCTTTCATTTCATAATGTTTCATGATAACCTGTCTAGTCCTGTACTGATAGAACTTATGACATATTGTTCCAGTTCTGGATGGACCCACCACCTGACAGAGTTTTCTTTTAATGTACTTTGAAAAATTTCCACAATAGAGCTGTAAAAGTGCCGTATCTGATTCCTGTGACGTGCTTGCTATTCGTCACTGGCATCTTACCATCCTTTATTTGACGTGGGGAACTGAGATGCATTGCAAGTCTTGGATATTGGCTGTAGTCATGACCTGATGTTTCCAGTAACGTTTTTTTATTTTTTACTGTTGCTTGCTGGACGACAAATGTCTTAAAATAAGCCAGATATACACCCAAGTCATTTAGAAGTAGTAGTAGTAGTAGTAGTAGTATATCCCTTCATTCCATTAGGAACATAGGGCATTTGCAAAGCATTTCCAACTGACTCTGTTGCCTGCCAATCTCTTAACTTTGTTCCATGATTTGCTGCTTTCCCTCCAAGACAGTTCCATTATTTAGTAATCCTATGATATGACAATATGTAGTCAGCTCTTGTGAAATCTTTAAATAAACCACACGAACCATAAAGAAAAGGAGTTTACACTGCTTCAAGAAAGCCAACAATTCCTTTCAGAAAGTTGTAGTGTATAGTGGCTGCTCTTGCAGTTTGGTACACCCACAAAACCGTGTATGGTAAAAAATGTATGTATACAAAACCTATACAGAGAAATGAACTGAAACAAGCAGATGCTTTATCACTATTGGTTTTGATCTTTTCTTTGGAATTGGCTGTTCAAAGTCCCAATATACCTGGATAAAACACCTATGGAGTTTGGCAGATGTAGTGGGTCACCTTCATTGCTAGTTATAATTATTTAAAACTATGCTTAACTTTGTATTCCATTTTGTACTGCAGAAGCTTTTTAAGAAGCATAATTATTAGCTTATTGGTTGTGATGTCTCATTTATACCAGAAAAGATGTACCATACCATACTATGTGTTGTACAATAGGACTAATATGAAAGAAGTTCGTATGTGTTGCAACATTAACACGTGGTAGTACGAAATTCAGACGTTATGTTTGACAATGTTTGAAGCTGATGTATCAAAGCATCTTGTCATTCCTGTAGAATTTGTTAACTCTTATATTGAAGTATTGTGAGGAATTTATATGGAAGTTAGCACTTGCATAAAGTGTGTCCTCATGCTCTATCATCATTTTATCATGATATGGAGGAATAGAAGTACAGTTCCATGAATTTCAGATAGCCTATATTGGTACTTCTGTGTGCATATATTTTCTCGGTTTCTCTTGGAGTAATACACCTGCCTAAGTTTTCAGTTACTGATACCACTGGCAGGTGTAGTAATGGTATATTAATGCAGTATTCGTTATTTGCTAATTTAATTCCTGATGCCTGTGATTTTTCATTTCGTGTTATATGCCAATGACTTGATCTACATGATTAGTTTGCTATTGTACGTAAGATACAAAAACCACTTCAGTCGCCTACTCCACGCCTAAGGTTAGAAATCGTGTGCATTTCAAACGTCATTTGTTCATCGTTAGTTCGACCTAATTCAGCAGGTCTCAGATGTCTCTGGTGTAGTCAATTGCAATATGGCCGGTTGTTGTTGGATAAGTGTACTGTGTAGAGTTTAGTGATATGATTTGGTGTTATTTTCATCGAGATTCTGGCACGTAACAGATATACAATATAAACATTTAAGTTAATAAACAATTAAAATTCCGTAAGTGTAATGGGTGCTAAAGCGAGTACGGCAAATGGTGGAGGAACAAGTCCTCGAGCTCGAACTTTTTCAACTAGCAGTAGCTCGGATGTTGTTGCAGGAGGTACAGGATACAGTAGCCTTCTCCGTGCAATTTCCGGTACAGTGTCTAGTGACAGGCAAAGAGCTCGTTCTCTATCCAGTGTACCAGATAGTCATTCAAGTCATGAAGCAATAGGTATACCGAACTCGAATGTTGGAGCATATGACATATCCGAATCCCCAGAAACTGACAGTAGTTCTCCAGAAGATCATGTCTTGGATAGTCCGTTAGCACCTAATATTAGCCTCGGAAGGGTTTATACTGCCCATTCTCTGCCATCTCATATTTGGTCCTTGAATGGTGAGTACCTGAATGACATTTAGTTAACTCCTATACTCAGTGACGAAGGTCGTTAAAAGTTGTAGGCAAATTAGTTGTGTGTCGTAGGTTCATAAAGAAATAGGACGGGGGGGGGGGGGGGTGGGCGGGATTTATCCGGCCCAGGAAAAGGGGGGGGCTCTTTTGAAAAAGGTAATGAACTGCGGGCATCTTTAAACTGTGATGAATTTTTTGACCCTGGGTA
>Ga0123354_10008204_pt1 | contig 15853 bp, 12 predicted proteins | sample TergutLab28metaG_2_FD_97872 | JGI IMG/M metagenome (GOLD analysis project Ga0123354, IMG submission 97872) | Labiotermes labralis P4 segment gut microbial communities from Petit-Saut dam, French Guiana - Lab288 P4 | ecosystem: Host-associated > Arthropoda: Insects > Digestive system > Gut ...
AGAAAGAAGTCGGCAGGCGTTAGATCGGCTTCCCCTTGTCTCTAACTTTTTAACCAATTTCTGGATACAACACTTCGATGGTGCACGTCTTTCACCAAATTCCGTTCGAAATGCCGTCTGGCATGCTTTAAATGAACCTGTTTGCCAGTATTTACGAAAGAGAAACCCGCGCTATTCTGCTGTATACATAGACAATAGTTTGGGGCCTCTAGCGAGACACTCATCCTGTATATATATATGTATGTGTGTGTGTGTGTGTGTGTGTGTGTGTGTGTGTGTGTATGTATGTAGAATGTATATATTTTGTATGATTCGCACAATGAGTACAGATTTTACTTAAATACAGAAGGTGACTAAAGACCACCTTGTTTGGTCATATCTCGCTAAGTAACTGCCTCATAAAGGACGTTGCTCAAGGGAAGATTAAAGGGACGAAAAGAGGAGGAAGAAGAAGTAAGCAGCTACTGGGTGACCTTAGGGAAAAGAAAAAACACTTTGATTTGAAAGTGGAAGCACTAGATTGCAGTCCATGCAGAACTCGTTTTGGGCGAGACTATGGACCTGCTGCAACACAGAGCAGACCATGGATGAATTTCACCCGATAACGTAAAACGAATGCCTTCGTAAAGCGTACTGTGTGGTCTAAGGTGAGAACAGGAATTTTGTATAAAATTTAAAATGTTTTTAAAATTTAAGGGCCTAAATTATAGTGCATATTTTCTTTGACTCTCGATTATTGTTTTAGATATTAATTGGGACACTCATAAATAATTTGTAATGAAAATCTACTAAATTGTACACATTGGGCTATACATCAAAATTTAAATAGTGCGATTTAAATTGAACCAAATTCTCGGGAATAATATTGTGAGGAAATAGGAACCCTCCAATCAGTGACAACAACTATGTTTAAGACATAAATCTATCGTCTATTACGGAAATGTCATTTCCTCGCTATCTTAACAATGGTCATTACACTGAACACCATTATGTCATGTCTGATTACATTAAGTACAAGGTTACACCAAAGAAGTGAACCTTGAGGAAAGGTGAAGTTAAAGTCTTTCCTTCGCAAGCCCAATCGCATTTGGGATTGGAGGTGTAGAGCAAGGGATTCGTTATATCGAATGTACTGGGGCGAGATTGGTCGATTTGAAGCTCAGTCTTTCTCTCCGAAGAATAAGAGAGGTAACATACATATAAACGTAACAATGAGGCGCGTTCGCGTAACCATTGTCGCCGTGGAAAAGAAATAACTATTGCATATTCTCGGTGTGTGTTTGCATCCTTACTTATCCAGCATGAAAAGCGCATGCTCCTTATTATATCATATACGGACTCTCCGAGCTCAAACAAAGTTTTCCACATTGTGTCACAAACAGCACGACTTTCGGTAAGAGTTATTGAACAAAAAATGTGTGGTGTGACTTTCCTTAGAAGGTTTGTCTGAACATTTCCTTACCCTAACAAGAATTCAGAGGTATTGTCCTAAATGAACAAATGTCTTCATGTACACGGCCCACTATTCTCGTCAGATTTTAATGAAATCAAAGTTTTCTCTAAAGATTTTCAAAACTACTCAAATTTTATGAAAATCCATCCTGTGGAAGTTTAGTCGTTCCATGTGAACTAACGGACAGATATAGAGAGACAGAGATATGGCGACGCTAATAATCACTTTCCGCAGTTTTGCGAAAGCGCCTAGAAAGAGTGCAAACTACACGTTTTACTGTATAAAAGGGTTGGTTGACTCCAGAAGACTTTCGAAATTCTTTGAGATGGTAAAAATTTCTAACCTTCGTAAGTGAGTTCCTGTCACCACGGCCTGGCGCGTCCTCAGGTTGCGGTTGGAGGAAAGACCTCCAATATGGAGGGTAGCTTGGAATATATTGAATAAACAGTCGCGGACATCCGACAAGACGTGGTCCTCCTGGTTGGTGGTTGGGCGGCGAACTGCTAATAAAGCGTAACATGTCACGAACCGTTCACAAAGGCCTCGGAAATGGACAAGAAGAAGTTTTCAAATTTTACAGCTTTTACTCCTATTTATAAGCTCTAACAAATGTGCAATGAATTGTTAGAAATAAAAATGTTACTTATAGATTGTCTTTACAGAAACACTTCCTAAATCATCCACACTAATAAATTAACACTTTCAAGGCCGGCCTCCTATATAAAGTTTTAAACGCTGTTAAGACCTAACGCTGTGGCTATCGATAAACATTTGCTAAGTTTAAGAAAAATGCTAGTGTCTTGGAAATGTAGTTAACATTTACAAGCAGACTGGCTGTACAGTTGCAGGAGATACAAGTCGTCATGTACACGACTTGCGAACAGTAAATTTCGCCCTGCAGTTATAACTTAACAATCCACCGTGTTTCTTGACGTGCAGAAAACCGTAACTAATACAAATATATACTATCTTAAGATTGCGCGACTTTTATTGTTAACAATGATTTCCATGAAAATTCCTGTAGAAAAATTTGGCGATTCAAAGCTACGTATCTGGTTTAAAATAAAGAATATTTTAAATATATAGAGGTATTATTTATAACAATATTGTTTTATTCGGTTTGAAATTAAACTTACAAAATAGTTGTCTAAAATTCACGCTTAATGAACTTAACAAAGCAACACATCGGAACTCACACCACAGACAGTGCATAACTTTCAAGTGTAATTTTGTCTTTCGGAAACAGAATGTTGAGCGCAATACTTCTGTAAATCGAACTAATAAAATTAACGTTTTTTAATAAAACTTGGTGCTGCATGAAATCTTACATTTTTCTTTAGAATGGATTTTCTGTGTGCAGTTTTAGCCTGATACTGAAGTACGTAGTTCTGTGCAGCCAGTCGGCAGTAGCGGTATAGCACATACAGAAAACGGCTCTCAAGGACACCACAGAAAACAATGTTTGTTGGCAAATAGATACTTGTTTAGTATGCATAAGCAACTAACTCTTGCAATAGAAGTACTTCTGGTAGGCCTAAAACTGTGCCCTTTCTTAACAGTGCTCTCTTAAGAAGCTTGTGTTCATTATTTTCAATATTCTCTATTTTAGCCTAAATATTTAAAATTCATGTTTTTTATCCCCTTATTTTAATAAGAATTCTAATTTTATTGTGACATATCGCCTATTTACACCTGCTCTTTAGCAAAAATTCTCTCACGCCCAATTAACGAGTTTCCCAAAATACATTCATGACATGATTCTAGGTCTGATATAAATCGTGCGATTCTCCAACATTTTCTCATTACATCACTCTGATAAACACATTACATTCTCAGCAAATTTTTTGCAAAATCTCTATTCGTTCCTTAGAGTGGGATAAAACTTTCATACGAAAGAGAAGCAACAGACCGATGTACTACTTGTTTTGTACTTTAATCCAATTTTGGGTAGGAATTGAGAATTGCACACCGCTCTGAATTAAATGTTAGTAAGTTCCCGTGTTTTAGTGTATGTACAAACCACTAATTTTGCAAATTATTATGCCGTCCGAAATTAGATTAAATTTCTCTCTCAAGAGTATATTTATATTCTTGTGTATTGTAACAGTGACAATTCTTAAGGATTTTTTTACTACTTTTCTCCCTACTGAAATGCAAAATCCTGCTCTTACAGAAGCTGAAAATTTACTATCATCCCTATATTATATTAATACTTCCAAAAATTAACATTTAAATCATTCAAGAATATAAAAACAAATGGCAAAATTACAATATAAAGATGTTGCAATTAAAACACTAGGGCGTCCATATGTTTCGACACTTTTTGTGGGTCATCCTCAGGGAGGGTTCATCAATATTCGCATAAAACTTCGTGTATAAATGGAAGAAATAAATTAACATTTTATGCAAAATGTTGGTTGTCTTGATGTTCGTACAGCTTTGTAACCATTCACGTCTAAGCAGCAACTTGTGTGCCTGAAATCGGAACTTACACAAGATTATAATACTGCACTAACACCAAGACACTAACGATTTTAATAAAATTTTAAACAGATTTATTTATTTGTAATCAGAGTTTTATATACATATTGATGCACTCCTATGTATGACTCACAAGAGCAAAAAATGTTCGAAACATGTCGGAGTCTTGGCAATTTATTTGTAAAAAATTCATATAGCAATAACGTGAAATTCTTGGTAATTTCTTGAATTTTAGCAGTTAATTTACGGATGCAAATACCATAAATTTTTAATGCATGTTACTAAATTAAGCTGGTCTTAATATTAAAAGAAACAAAATTAGTAACTGTTTTTTTCTGTAACAGATAAAATAATATTATTTGGGTGCCGTCTTGCACATCTCTATACATGTTATAACATTTAGGAATAACTTTCCATCTCTAAATTCAAAAGAAATGGCCCTGAAATTGCTTTCTCCGTAACGTACCGTATGTAAGAAAATGTATGTACCACATTACAAAGTGGTAGAGTCCAAAAGCTCTTTGACAGAATCTTGCGTCTTGTCATGTGATTACAATAATTTATAACAGCTATGTCATCCTCGAGAAATAGACCAAAAATTCTGTTGTCTTCCCATCAAAATATTATTTGGTCTTTAGTTCTTCTGTGGCACTTACTAAATTCCTTTCAGCTTCCAGTTACCTACATCATTATTTTCACAAATAGATTTCACGGACTTCGCCATGGTTTCCAGAATTCTCCAACTTTCCTGTGCTTCTCAAATCTTTCTCGCCGTTGCGTTTTCTCCTTATTGTCCTCCAAAGTATTCACAATTCCTACTTATGTTGTATTACTTTATATCATTACATTAGAAATAATTAACCATCTTTTAATGTTGGGATAATTTTCTGTTCTCTGTAATTCAACTTGATCTTGAAACACGTATCTGAACCATACTAATTATTTCTTAGTTTCCTTTCTGCTAAATTATGATTCTAATGAAGGGGCGGTCTCTTGTATCTATCAGTCTCCTGACACACAAACTAATACAGTTTTGTAAATTAAAATTCCTTGAGGTGCTTTGTTAATCATCTATTCTTCGCTACGTCTACATATGTTTTCTGCCTAAGGAAGTCTGTCTTGGTTCTGTAACAGCTGTATATCGGATGATGATTTTTTTAATTTTTGGCTCATAATTTTACTTTGAATGAAGACAATGCAAATGTTTAAGAGAAAATGGACGAGCTTAAAACTGGCGGGTGTAATTCATGTAAAGTTGGTGTTCAATTTAGGGGAAATTACGACATGAGAGATAACATGCAAGTAAACCACTCCGAAACGTTAAATAAACTGATGTGGAAATTCACTACACATATAAAAGTATTACAGAACCAAACTGGTGGAATAGTACATAGCATAAATCAATTTTAATGTTTGACTAAATTTATATGGTTTAAAAATATGAATATACTGCAAACTTGTTTGAAAGAAAGGCGTGAAAATTAGCTAATTAAGTAAAGGACTAGCTAATCGAAGAATCAGAATTCTTGTCGAGACATTATTCAACTTACCTTAAAATTAACGAGAAGTTACGTTGGTCCTGCAAAAAAAAAAAGAAAATATGGTTTATAGCTTAAAGCATTATTGTATATTTTTATAATTAATTTTTATGTTTACGTAAACACATGCACTAATTTGGGCAAAGCCGTGTCTTTTTTCACCATCGACTTCTTTCCCTTCCTTACCGACGTGCGATATAGGCTGAAGCAGGTAAAACTAGCTCTGTAATTAATATATATTGTATATATGCAAATCACAGCTCTTAGAAAACAGAGAATACTTTCATTATAAAGATCAAACTGTTACTGTTTTATACGGAAACAGGCAGGAATTTTGTAAAACTCTCATGTAGCACGCAGACGGTGTGGGAAAAAAAGTGTTTGTGTCAAAACACCCTGTATGTGCAGCAACCAATAAGGGTGAATATTGCGAGTGTTCATGATAAGAAATTGTCCTCTGTTGCTATAATTATAAGGAATGGCAACTCCGAATCTAACGACTTCAAGAAACTATATAGGATTATTAGCAAAACTTTGGAATAGTCTTTGTTACCGTATATATTGGCAAGAATATGAAGAAAAATTCAAAATGTGTTTGCATGTCCAATGTTGAGTTTTGTAATAGGGAGCAGGAAACAACGGTAAATACGACGCACTTAACTACCAACCACATACTAGAAAACATTCTAAACATAATATTAAGCCTCATAAAAGATTGGGGAAGAAAAATATTCAATTTAGCGTTCACGTTCCGAAGGAAGCACAGATGTAAACATATATACTGGTAAATCTTATGCGTATTGGACCGTGCATCATCTTGATATTTCAATAAAGGTAAACCAACTTGATGACACTTGCTTTATTATGTCAATTTACTGCTCAACATGTTTCGGATGTGGTTCAGCCTGCACTCGGATACCACATCACCAACAACCAATCTCGCTACATAACACCAAAACGCCTCAAGTCAGCAAAATACAGCCTACACAATAATGCACCAAATAGCCGCAAGCTCCTGAAGATGGATGTATTAACTTCCGAAACATGTTGAGCAGTAAATTGACATAATAAAGCAAGTGTCATAAAGTTGGTCTACCTTTATTCAAATATATATTGGTAAATTAGGCGCCGTAAGTTATAGGCAAAAGATAAAAATAATGACAGTGATGCAACATGTCTTACTGACTAATTTATGCACTTTTCCTGTTTTTAAGTCAATAAAATTAAAACAATTGATTTAAAGACACTTTACTGGAGCAGGACTGGCTCTCGTCTTCAGGGTTGCTTCTAAATTAATATTTTATTACCATTTAAGTATTTACACTGCCCTCTAAGTACAAACTAAGCTAAAACCAGTGAACAAATCGTGTTCAAAATTGTGTGTTGAAGAACAACGTACATGATTATGGGGTATCAATATATTTGAACAGCAAGCCTGACACTGATGTACGATCCCGTTCCCAAAACTTTGCATTACATTCTATTATATTTATTATACAAGATATTAATTTTAATAAATTATGCAATAGAGGTCCATAGAGGTTATTGAGTTTATTTGTGATAACAGTCGTAAAACCTTTTAAAAGGAAATATATTACATTTTATTTATCAATATTCAACTTTTTAAAAAATCCTTTGTTTATTGGACCGTGCATCGTTGTAATAGTTGAGGAATAAAAGACCAACTTGATGTCACTTGCTATTTTATTTCACCTCTTATGTGCTCAACATGTTTCGGACATTAATTTGTCCATCATCAGGAGCTCGCTACTATTCTGTTGAATTACCACATTGGTCGTGTGTTCTTAGTTCGATGTGTGTTGGAGTTTCGGTGTGGTTGGTTTGGAGTGGTATCCGTGTTGCAGGCTGAAGCCTGTTGCAGGTTGCAGGCTGAAGCCTGCAACTAAGAACAATACGACCAATGTGGTGATTCGACAGAATAGTCGCAAACTCCTGATGATGGATATATTAATGTCCGAAACATGTTGAGCACATAAGAAGTGAAATAAAATAGCAAGTGACATCAAGTTGGTCTTTTATTCTTCAACTTTTTAAAATATATCTGTACAAAAATGTTTTATTGAAAGTTTTGATTCATGGAACTGCATTTTTTTACCAAATTAAATCCCATTCTTGTATCAAAATTATGACAACAGCTAGCTTAGCTTTTTAAGAATATTAAAAGAACTGTGTACTTTGTGGGCCGACCATATTGCATGGCTGTGTTATGGAATACACGTGTCTAGCATTGCATCTAGCCACACGTGAGTGTAAGAATATAGATTTAGAAAACCTCAAGGTGGGGCTTAGTGGATTCTACCACAGTTTCGTAATTACGTGTTTCGAAGGTCTGGTATCCCGAAACACACACACACACAAGTATTTTGCTTCTTTGTTTCAAACAACCGCCAAGACAAAGTCTCGAATTTTTAGAAACGAAATTAATCGGGCAACATTTAGGACGCAATTCCTAATTGAAACCCTCAGCGTCTCCTTACCAGCACGCTCGCTCCATCTGGCGTTGTATACAGATGTAATAGGTGGCTTTCCTGAGAATCATACTTAACACTACCATACATTGTGAGCAAAATTTTGAGTTTTTAAATTGTAATATATTTTCTGTTTCTTGTGAGGAAAGGACTTAACTTTGAAATTAATATCAATATCAACTACAACATATATAATCATGTATTGGCATTTCGTGTATTATTTTCAAGTTTAGATTTCGTCTTTGAAATAAGAAAAGAATACAACAATTAGACAGTCTCTATGTGTTTGTATATGCGGGCCAGACAACACAAACGTAAAATGGCTAGACTTGCAGGGACCGATTTTACGAGTTTAGTGGTAGTACGGAGACAGCACGGCAGTAAAGACAAGTTAAAATATGATGACTGAGATGGCTCAGCATCCTTCCCATCAGAAGTTTTTCAATAAAACTTTCTTCCATGAAGAGCGTGGGGACAGGGTAGCATTTTCACGAAGAAAATCCCTTGTGATATTTTTTTAAAAAATTGAACATGTTTGCGCTATTTTCTCACTTACAGCCTGTTTTGTTTTACTCAATAAAACTATGCAAAAACAAAAAAACTATCAGTGTTTTATTTCTTTTATTTGTTTGTTAAAGTTCTGCTCTTCAGTCAAGACGTCATTACCAACGAACAAACTGCCAATTTGTAATAATGCGGTTATACGAAATGAGGACAGAAATAAGGACGACTCGCTTTATGACAATCGTTCATGAGCTAAGCACAACATTCTTGGTTGCCAGTTCTTTGTTTATCCTTTCTTGTTTTAATGTGACAGATAACTGAAACTCATGACACACAAACTGACAAGTGGATTCACCTCCGAGAAGTTGATATTCCGCAAGGTGTGCTCTAGGAGTCACTGAAGAGAACTATGCCACAGAAGCAACTTCTAGGGCACCTAGAGCAGATAAAAGTACATACCACAGTATTAATCCCTTGATGTGGTAATTATTTCTTAGTTATTGGCAAATTAATTAATTATTTCATAGATATTAGAAATTAATTAATAATTTCTTAGTTATTAGGAAATACTTATCAGGTTATGTACTAATGTGCATGTCAGTGTAAATATTTTTCCGAAAAATTTTGACACTGTGTACTTACAATTTTATTATTGGACTACTCAATATATTCTTTATCTGTGTTCATATAATGACAATGTTAATGTATTCTTTATCTGTGTTCATATAAAGGCAATGTTAATGTATTCTTTATCTGTGTTCATATAATGACAATATTAATGTATTCTTTATCTGTGTCCATATAATGACAATGTTAATGTATTCTTTATCTGTGTCCATATAATGACAATGTTAATGTATTCTTTATCTGTGTCCATATAATGAAAATCTTAATGTGTTCTTTATCTGTGTCCATATAATGAAAATGTTAATGAATTTTTTATCTGTGTTCATATAATGGCAATGTTAATGTATTCTTTATCTGTGTCCATATAATGTAAATCTTAATGTGTTCTTTATCTGTGTCCATATAATGAAAATGTTAATGAATTTTTTATCTGTGTTCATATAATGGCAATGTTAAAGGTAAAACTGCAACCAAATGGAATGCAAAAATTTGCAATAAATCTAATTAACTCAATTTTACCACAATTCAAAGCTTGATATTTATGTGAGGAGGAAATATGAAAAATTCGTGTATAATTTTTCTCTTTAAACGGGTTTTTGCACGATGGGTGGCGGGCTCCCTGGAGACGTGGGCGTTTGTGGAAGGATCCGGATATTGAACAAAAAGCTGTTCTGTGGAAGGTGTTTATTTTCCATTATATATGTTTGGAGTATTTGAAATCGCAAGAGAGCAATTGCTTTGCACAATAAAGCTGCAGGAAATGTAAATTTAGATCTGTCACTTGCGTCTATGTTTGCTGTATCTTTGTCTTGACTTGTCTTTCGATATTCTTTGGCACAAAATTTTATTCGAAAATATGCCAGGAAAATTTAATTATTTGTTAAATATTATATATATATAAATTAATATTACGATTTTATTTAAATTTACATAATTTGATACTTTGATTGCCTGCATGTGTAATTGGGAAAAGGTAAATTTTACTGCATCAGTAACATTTCTGGATTTCGGTAGTCAATATACGTTTAGACAGGAAGAATTATTTGCAAATTACATTTGTTTTAATGTACGTTAGTAGTGCGTAGGGGTAAAACGATTTGAAAATAAGGGGTAAGGGTCTAATCTGAGTTAGTGTTTAGGTGTTTATTATATTTTGTTGAGAATTTTCGCTTATGGATTCATAATTCTTGAGATTCTTGCCGTGGCTTCAATCGCATCGTTAAAGACCACTGAAAAGTTATAATATTTCAGGGCACACAACACAACATAAGCTACAAGCAAAAAGCTGACGGTAAATATACCAGCGATATTTGTATACTACATGTTATTTAATTTTACCAATATATTACACGAATGAGAAACTATGTCTTCCACGTCAAGTATTTGTTAAGTCTGTCAATATTTAACCATTGCGGGACAGACGGAAATTTATTTCCGCCAAGTAAAGACTGAATTCGTGCACCTTGTGTTGATGATACTGTCGATCCAAATCATTCGGTGTTTTCAGTAGTTTTCTTCGAGCCTAGACAAAATTCTGTGTTTGTAAAGAAATCAACATTGCTCTACACGATTCATATGCAGCCTCTCCATAAAATAATTTAACATTTCCTCTTAAAGCAGCCATATTTTAATTATTAAAATTTCGTCATTATGCAGTAATGAAGCTACAGAATTTAAAAATTAAAATTCGTTGTCAGCGCACAAGTTCTTTCCGTTACTCCTTACTGAAAAATTCAACTTTCCCTCTCTTTACTTTCTTCCTTTCCAAACATGTGCTTTGCCTCCAGACTATTCTTATCAGAAGCACGAGAGAGGAATATTTGGGGTTTTACAGTTTTGTATTCTTAATTTTCCATCCCTCACTTTAATAAATGTAGTGTCTTCTACTACACTCCTACATTTGTTCTTATTCTTCGTCTTCTACTCTTTGCCCTTAAGTGGAGGAGTGTTCGGCACTGAAAACTCACTCATCGCTCTTAATTCATAACAAACTTCTGAACAATTTATCCGGACAAAACTGAATTCTCGGTTAAGTACGACTGAAGTTAATATTTATGAAAAGAGTATTTTGTAGACTTTAGGTTTCTGTGACCGGCGCATCGTGAGCAAATTGTGAAGTGAAATAGAAAACCAACAAGTTGCAACAGTTAGATGTTTATTATCAATACTTTCCCAACATGTTTCGGGCATCATTATGCCCATCTTCAGAAGAACAAGACGTGTGTTACTGCACGTGGTGTGCTGCGCTGGTTGTGCAGAATGTGGTTGGTAGTGGTTGTGGGGCGCTGCCTTGTACAACCGCTACCAACCACATCCAGCAGAACTAGCGCAGCACACCACATGCAGTAACACACGTCTTGTTCTCCTGAAGATGGGCATAATGATGCCCCGAAATATGTTGAGAAAGTATTGATAATAAACATCTAACTGTTGCATCTTGTTGGTTTTCTATCTAACTTCACATGTTTTATAGTCCCTTCAAGTAACCTAACAGTAAAGAAATCTGAAATATTAGTAGCCTAAAATTTATCCGAATAATACATAAATTTTAATTTTGTTTAAAAACAACTAAAATCAAGAAAAGCTCTTTAATTCTGTGCAGCTAAACTATAGACGTTTATTCTTAGAATGGTGAAAAACCATTGCATATTGTAAGGACGAGATTCAGGGACTTAATAACGAGTCATTAGTAAATTATCAGTTTGTCATTAATAGCGACAAATCGATGACGTATTCGGCAATCTTTGTGTGTGTGTGTGTGTGTGTGTGTGTGTGTGTGTGGGCAAGTGTATAGGTGCCTGACACCTAATAAATTTGATAAAGACTAGAATAGTCATTCTGAATTTAAAAAACCACATTTAGTCACAAAAATAATTATGAAACTGAGGAACTCAAAATAAAATGCTACAAAATAGGAGATTTAAATATCCCTTACTTTAACGACGCATTAACAGTGTCCGGAAAAATGTCGTCTACACATCTCTGACTGACTATCAGTCGGCACGGAATTACAATTGTGGAAATTTTATGTCTAAAAGCATCACTGTGAGGACTCAAAATGTTAGGCACTTGACGACAAGAATAATAACTTGTAAGTACACGTTGAACTAATGATGAATCCGACAGAGCTGCTGGTCATGAAACAAAATACGACGTAGACACACACAAGTCATTGGTTTTGTACCCACATTTATTTAAAGAAAATGTATATTTTATATGAATTTATAAAGTACGAAGTCGCTTTGGCGAAATATTACGAAACTTTCTATGTCCAAAAGTTGACGTTAACACAGAACACTGTGCATAAGCCACGTATGTACTGCAAAAGTGAATAATTTTAAAATTGTAGTAGGAATACTAAAATTGTTTCTTAGGAAAGTGGAGCTGAATCTTGCTACAGAATATAATAGTCACGCTGGTATTCAAGATATTTATAAAATTGCTACGAAACGCTTGAAATGAAGTTAACATTCTCCTTCAAAATGTCGGTAAATATTCAGCCACTTCCCAGAACACTTGAAAGCATACTTTTTACTAATAATCCTACCGCTCTACTATATAAATTGAATTACATACAACTGTCCATAAATGAAATATAATGAAATGGACAACTGCATTTTCTGTGCAGAATTAAAAAAAAAACTATCCCACAAATTCACGAACTTCCGCTGGGTCCTGTAGCAAATAAAACAAAATGTTGATGGGGAAATCCAAAGACGGATAACACTTGGAAGATATAGGTGCAGATTTTATATTGATATCAAAATGCAGGTACAGCAGAACTCCACTTATCCGGACGCTTGTTATCCGGATCGGCTTGGCCCTATGGTTATATTTGTAGAGAATTCTACAAAACAAACTTGCCTTGAAATCTATATTTATCGGATCAAGTACAGCACAGTGTTATGGCCTCTATAACTTCAAATAAGGTGTGATTGAAAGGTTTAGACGCCGGTACATACTGTAAATAGTAACAGCCTTAATTCTAACTGCCCATGTAACTGATTTTCAAAGAAAAATCCAATTATCCGGATTTTCTGCATATACGACTGGTTCGCTGTCGGAATTAATCCGAATAAGTGGAGTTCTGCCGTATCTTAAAGCGAATGGAGAGTGTAAAGGATGAACTGGTTTCAACGGATTCGGAATCGAAAAAAGTAACCGGATGTTGCAGAGAATTTAGTGAGATTTCAGGTGCTACAAGATGCGGGTAATTTATTGACTAGATCAGGAACGACAGCTTCTCTATGGAGGCGGTGCTCAGTGTATATGCGAAATAAGTACTGTGATACATTTACATAAGACACGTTTGTGAAATGGAAGTAAACTGTTTGCTGTGATTAGGCTACCGGCTGGAACAAGAGAGAATCTAAGCAAGATTTCCGCGGACAGAAGTTTATACTCTTCATCACAGCATGCAGACCAAGTACGGGCTCATTTATATCCCTATTCATTCCGCTTCGATAAAACGATACAGCCTTGAAACTATTAAATTATCTAGTGCAGATCTTAAGAATACGTGAAGGTATTTATCGACTGTCCTATGTGTGGTAAATAAAGAATATAAAAATTACACTTTTTAACCTTAAAACATAGTCACGGGTACAATCTTTAAATACACATTATTTTTCTAAATACCGCACACACCGTGCAACATGTTCCGCACCGTCATCTACTTACCAACTGTCTTACAATACACGGTGTTTACACACTCACATATTAGTTCTTGCTCCTACGTGTTTGGGTGGTTATTAACACCATCTTCAGGGAGATGAAATCCAATTACAGTTCCATCAAAACACTTCAAATTTTATGCGCACTTATTAGCTGTCTCTCAAAAATTGTATTTTCTCACAAATACAGCACTTTCATATGTTTATTGGACCGTGCATCATCTTGGTAGTTGAACTAAGAGAGACCAACTTGATGGCATTTGCTTTATTATTTCATTATTTACTGCTCAACATGTTTCGGATGTTAATACATCCATCCTCAGGAGCTTGCGACTTATTTGTTGAGTTATTTAATGGCTTCAGCCTGCATCCGGATACCACACCACCCCAGCCAAACCACAACGTTAACACCAACACACATCGAACCAGAGCAACACAACCCATGAAATAACTCAAAAAATAAGTCGCAAACTTCTGAAGATGGATGTATTAACATCCGAAACATGTTGAGCATTAAATAATGAAATAATAAAGCAATTGAAATCAAGTTGGTCTCTCTTTATTGAACAACACTTTCAGTATCGTTAAAGTTTTCCGTGTATCGTATAACTAGTTAAAGCTTAAAAGTTGATAGTTAAGATCACACAGTGTAGCGCACGGCAGTCGGTAATTACAAGCAATATATTAATTAAACCGTCTTTACACAACAATATAACAACGGTTGCTGATTATTATTAAAACTATTCAACTAAGCAACATGTTTCGGCCTTAATCGGCCATCATCAGCCTTACAAACTGTGGTGTTAGTCAAGGTACCTTGACTAACACCACAGTTTGTAAGCCTGATGATGGCCGAGTAAGGCCGAAACATGTTGCTTAGTTGAACAATTGTAATAATAATCAGCAACTGTTATTATATTGTTGTGTAAAGACGATTTAATTAATACATTCTTTACGTATACACAACGGGATGGAAACTATCCAATTTAGGTAATTACAAGGATAATTTTTAACACGTGAATTATATCACTTTTAAACTACTATGGAAATAAAAGTCTTTTTCCGAGACTTTTAAACTGTGACAACAGAATCCTCGAAAAAGCACAATAATGTTGGGGTAGGGGTCAAATATTTGTGGAAAAATGATGGACACATTTTGTGGTCTCAAGCGGAAAGAAATATCCGCATTTCTTTGCTTTTCTTCGGGGTTCTTGTTTCATAGTGACGCACAAAATTAGTTTCATTCTGTCAATTAAGTTTTCATACTAACAGCTGCAATCTACTCATAAGATTTGACGTAAAATTAAAAGGCAATAAGAGCTTAATTACTGAGACAAATTATGTTGATCCCGTTCCCATTGGCCGCCTCTCTCCATGTGTCACAAGCAACCGACTGTTGCTACTTGTAACTCAACCTAGAAATGTGGGCAAATTATCACAATTTTTTAAACCTGACTACGCCTGAGATTTCTATATTTATACTTGTGAAAATCCTTGCTATAATCTTCACTGTTACAGAGAGCATTACTCGCCAAGTATCAGGAAGAAATTAAGAGATTCTCATGACTGATTATTTGGTTAATGGTTATCGAGAACTTCCATTATTTTTAAATAGCACAATTTTAAAATATAATAATTATTATGATGATAATGAAAATAATAATAGGATAATTGCGAGGGAATTAATCAATATAGAAACAAATTTCATCGCCTCTTTTAAGACAGTAGCCCTGAATTTGACAAAGCTAATAATGAAATACAAAAGACAAAATCAAATTAATCAGGAAAGTTTCTCCGTGTTGAGATTCGAACCTGAGGCTTTCGAACAGAAGTGCTAAACACTAAACCTAGTAAACTACCACGAATTATTTTATATAGCCCGTCAATATTTACATCAAACCCTCACGTACATATGGATAGAATAATATCACAGGCGCAGATATCTAACACACACACATATAAACACACACCACACACACACATACACACCACACACACACACACACCACACACACACATACACACCACACACACACACACACAACACACACACCCACACACCACACACACACACACACACACACACAC
>Ga0123354_10008208_pt1 | contig 15852 bp, 5 predicted proteins | sample TergutLab28metaG_2_FD_97872 | JGI IMG/M metagenome (GOLD analysis project Ga0123354, IMG submission 97872) | Labiotermes labralis P4 segment gut microbial communities from Petit-Saut dam, French Guiana - Lab288 P4 | ecosystem: Host-associated > Arthropoda: Insects > Digestive system > Gut ...
GAGGAGAATATTTGGACCGAGGAGGGACGAGGTAACGGGGGAATGGAGGAGATTGCATTACGAGGAGCTAAATGATTTGTACTCCTCACCCAATATTGTGCAGGTGATAAAATCGAGAAGAATGAGATGGGCAGGGCATGTGGCGCGTATGGGTGAGGAGAGGGGTGTGTATAGGATCTTGATGGGGAAACCGGAGGTAAAGAGACCACTGGGGAGACCTAGGCGTAGATGGGTGTATAATATTAGGATGGATTTCCAGGAGGTGGGATGTGGGTATATGGACTGGATTGGGCTGGCCCAGGATAGATACAGTTGGCGGACGCTTGTGAGTGTGGTAATGAACCTTCGGGTTCCGTGAAATGTGGGGATTTCTGGACTAGCTGCAAACCAGTTAACTTCTGAAGAAGGACTCTGCACCATGGAGTAAGTAAGTATTTATAAATTCACGCCACACTATTAACATTGCATGTAATTAGGAACAAATACGTGCAGTTTTACAGTTTACTGATTACTACTTGTAATTACATGCTGTATAAGTTATGAGTTTTGCATCTCTCTGAAAGTGGCCATATTTTGGTAAAAATATGCAGGAGCGGTGAATAATAAGTATTGTCTAACGAATTTTCGTTGAAGGTGTGAGTACGATATTTCGCCTAAAATTTCATTATTGTCGTCTTATAACATAATATTATGTAAAATCTACCATGTTTTAAATGTTCACTTCAGTAATATAAATTTATAAGCTCAAAAGTAACGGTTCCCTTTCTTTTTTCTGCATTCGATTTTTCCTTTTCATCATCACTACGCACACTGGATCAAATAAAGAATAACAAACTGAAAAGTAATTGAAGAATGAATGTATTTAAAATGTGACCATGTTCATCCAGATCACATCCCAAAACACTACAAAAACACTCCCACATAATTCTAAGAACTACGGATGCAAAAACATTGACAGGTTATCGGAATAAATGTTATGACATGTTTGTGTGTTCTGTCTGTTAGTTTTGCGACAGGAAAGAGAAAATTGACAGGGCAGTTATACTTTCATGTATTTTAGAAGAAGGTTTTAGCTCGAAAAATGTTAAGAACCAAACGAGATAATTTGTAATGAGAGTTCAGAAAGTTATTACGCCAACGGTTTTATGTTGCAGCATTTTTAGGCTCGTTGCGGTTATTAGACTCGTCAATTATGCCTGTCCATCTGTCTCTCCTTATGGAACGCTTGGTTCCTTGGGACGGATTTCTGTGTGAAATTTAATATTTGAGGATTTTCGAAACTCTGTGGAGGATATTCAAGTTTCATTAAAATCCGACAACAATGACGGGTACTGTACATGAAGACCCACGCGAACGTACGATAATATCTCGCAGAATTCGTCTTAGAATGACAAATGTTTGGGATAAAATCGTAGAGAAAAATCAAAACACACATTTTATGTTCAATAAAGTTTTTTTTCCGAAAATCGTGCCGTTTATGAGATAATGTGGACAAATACGATAGAAACAGACAGGGCACAGAAGAAATTATAATACGACGCATTCACTTTGCATGCTGGTTAGCTAGGGCTACAAAGACACGCTCAGAATATGTAATTCATATTCCTTGACCACAGCAACGTTGATTACACGACGAGCCTGAATGTTACGTTATGCATAAATCGCTTTATTTTTCTTGTCTTTTTAGGCTATACTAACACATTTGTATAGATCTAACCCTTTTCTGCTTCCTAAATCTGAAAATTTCACACAAAACTAATTCGATTTATGATCTCTTTAATTTACTTCTAGGAGGAATTTTGGTAGGCAAAATAAACATTTTTTTAAAATTTACGTTCAACTTTTTTGTTGGTTGTGGGAGAGACGTAAAGGTTTGCAGTCCCTTAGTTCATTACCCTCAGCTTTAACGTCACGTAAAACAGTTCCGAGTTGCGTATCAGAGGGCCTACTGTTATTGCATTACGACCCTTGCTGCTTTCGTTTGCAGCACAGAACAAAATGAAATTTCGGAAAGGATGTGAACACTAACATGTCCATAATTAAGTTCGTTTTAGGAGCACCTTTAAATGTCTTAAACTTCAATCGTATTTCCTTTCCGTTTGTAATTTCCGTTGTAAGATTTTTTACAACAGAAGTTGTCATGTTTTTGTAGTATGAAGAAAGGTAGAAGAGAATTGTGGCAGGGAAATTTTTAAGTCCAAATAAATCCTACAAAACAGCGCGCTTCGTGATATAGAAGCCCTCCACCCTAATCCGGATACCGAGTTTTACTCACAGCTATTTTATGAATAATATATATTTTCATCTTTTAGTACGAAGACTGGAACAGAACCGGAAATAATATTTATAGTGGGGTAAAGTGGAGTACAGGCACAGTCTCCCGTTCCGTAATAATTTGCACTGATATAAGTAACACCGACATGTAAGAGAATACTTTTCCGTGTATTTTAATGGACATCGGTGACGTTATGAAATTAAAACGTATATCCATTAGTAAATTGCTTCTCAGCCTAACCTCCATGGAACATTCACATCTTTCAAATGTGGAGGTTAAGAATGAGTGGAAGTGTGGAGGTACACTTCCACTCACCCTTATTTCTTCATGTTTTCAACAAAGAAATTTTATTTTTAATTCAAAATATGAACATTGCGACTACGACCAAGATTCTTATACATAATAGGCGGTTTGAATATTCAAGTGTATTGGGGTGTGACGACATCTTGATTATATAGCCATTAACCATTTAAAGGCGAAGCGCAGACTGCTAAATTTTAAGCCCCAGTCCGTACCGCGCTGTAAACACTTTTCATCTCGGTTATAAACACCAATCAGTTTATGCTGTAAGTGGCACAAGTCGCTGTTTGTACTGAGATAAATACAGAACACATAAATACAGTGTGGGCAGAGCGTACAGTTGTTGAATGTTAAACCTGTTGGTGCATCACATAACCAGGAGGATTTAAAAGGTTAAAGTGTCGTAGGGTCTTATTGCTTTTATTTTAACGAAGTTTAACAAAGGCGAACAGCTTGCAACAGTCACTCTTTGTCCAGTCGTGAGAAGGACAACACATTGTTACTAGGATACGAGTGAACACCCAGAACATTGCAGAAAGAAAAGCGAATAGTAGGAATGATAATAAATACAGGAGGGGGCAAGGATGGATAGAGAGGTAAGAGGGATAAAGGAGAAGGAGAGCTAAGAGATGGAACTTAGTTGCAAGAGGTTCTGCAAGGACGGTGACTGACAAGGGCGTTAGGGTGGACAAGAGCTCGGAGTAAGACTTTAGAAACACGGGAAGGAGATATAGGCACGAGATGGACAAAATAACGCTAGGAAAAAAACAAATTTTCCTATTGTTTTTGACGTATTATACGGCAATAAGCATCTTGTAATCATACGTTCTGATACGAATATTACTAAAGAATTTTAATTTTCTGTGCTATGTTTTATATTTACGGCGTTTAATGAGTCTAATTTTGTCATCATTTCAATGATAGTTTTATTTTTTGAATTTATGACGGCTGGTGGCGTTTTTGACTGATTGCGGGATTTTTCCATGCCTGATCAGTGCACTGATCACCCGATCACATTAGCAGCCCTAAATTACTTTGCTAGTTACTAATCTATTGTTGATATAACCTAAGTCTGATCTCAACACTCGACACTAACATGAAATGAAAGTTAATAGCAAGATATGTTTGTATTATAAAGACCAATCCCATGAAGACTATTGTACATACACCAGGACACTTTATGTCAACTGTAACTCAAACACAGAACAGTGCCCAAATAATATTGGTAAAATAGGTCGATTATTATCTTAAACCTTTACAGATGATGATAATGATTATTATGATGATGATGATGATGATGACGACGACGACGATGATAATAATCTCTAACTTTACACAACTCATGAGAGTTTCAATGGAATCAGAGGCCCTTTCAGGTTGTATATGGCAATGTGTTAAAGTATTATTTATTTTGTGGTTTAGAATTGCTTTTGTTAGGCTTATAAAACTACCCACTCTGTTGTAGGCGTTATGAATAGCATTGTTCCCACATTTTATTACATTTCAGTTGGTCAACTTGCTGTTGTAACTAGAGACTCATTCTTTTTCGATCAAGGTGTGTTCGATAAAGTTTCGAAAAATTTTATACAATGTGGAGAAGTTGTACTGACCATAGTTGCTGGGTGTCAGTCAGGGTCACATTAATTCCATGAAGCGTCCCTGATTTATACACGGTGTATGTTGACAAAATTACCAAAGGACTGGGCTCAAGTGATATGGTTCACATGTCATAGATAATATAAAATTAAACAAAAATATTGCAAGTTCTTATATATTTCTGTATGTAAATTGAATACTAAGACAAAGCTATACATAAAATTCATCTTTTAGACTGTCGGTTAAAAGCAATAACCACATTTTACGACTATCTACAAGCAGTACAACTGCAGCGTAACTGCCCAGGGGTCCACAATATAAAATTATCTGCCGCGTAACATAACACACGCTGCTGAATAAACTGGGTTTTGCATCTGGTACACATTTGTCTGATCTGGATGTGAAAATATATCAGTCCTACTCCCTGAAGATGTACCTTCAAGGTCCGACATATGTAAAAGCAATACAGTGCTAATAAAGTGTTGTAATATAAGTGTGTATTAGTCGGTTTTTATATGAAATAGTGATATCAGTTTCTGGAAATGAACAAGATAAAGTTTATTACAAAGTCCTGTGCATACCAACATACAAGTAAATGTGGATAAGCAAGCGTAATCTATACATACGAATTACTTTAGGCTGTTGAATGCTGCCGGTGTAGTTGTATCATGGGAATCATCTTCCAAGAGACGAAGTTCTTTGTTTCGAATCTACTATTTACAAGTAAGAAACGTCAAAGGAGAGAGTGTCTGAAAACCTAATACGGCGTTTGGTGTTGAAAAACTCCGCCTACAATTTAAATAAACGGCGGTGTAAGAGTGTCACATCTTTTAACCATCTACCGACCAGTATGAAAATATTTCGAGTCTCTAAAAAAATAATTCTCTCCATCGGACAGAGATCTTCTTGAAAAGCTACTAGTTCCTCAGGAAGTCAAACATACTGTGCATCTTAAGAAACTCGACGCTTCATTACCTTGTTCACAGTAGCCTGTCATTCCTGTACCAGACGAAGCCTGTCAACGCCCCCCTCTAACCTTCCCTGCTCTCCGGTACTCTTAATGGCCATGTTAATTATCTTGTCTAACCCACTTCTTAGAAATGGATTTATTCCCTCAGGTTTCCCCACCAAAATTTTTTACATATTTTACTTCTTCCCTGTTTGTGCAATGTGCTTCGCTCGTTTCATCCGTCTTGAATTGATCACATAAATATTATTTGGCGATAAAAGAAATCATAATTTTCCTCATTACATAGTTTTATCCATCTCGTTTCCTGCCGTCTGTTAGACACAACTTCACTCCTCAGTACCTCTCTTCACAACCGTCAGTCAGTGTCTTCACTTAAGACGTGCCACCTGTTCACATCTCATCCACTGGTCATTTAAGATTCATTTGAATCCCTCGCATCTACGCTAGAGACTCACACCTGGTTTTCTTCCCTTCAGATTTTCCCCGTAACATTTGATGTACATTTTTCTCTCCCTTATTTCTGCGATATATTCGTCCCTTTTCTAACCCACAGGACTTAAAAAGTAACATAATTAGACCCGGTAAAAAACGTGAGATTTATAAGTTATGCGGGGAGAAAGTTTCCTCCGGATTTCCTTCCTTTTATCTTCATTCCAGTGCCATACACTGCTACAGTAACCCTCTATGTGCTACACGCAGTAAGTGATACAGGATGTGAGACTTGAAGGAAGTTATTTGGTCTTTTTATGTTTATGAACTTGGATGGAACTTGAGGCTCTCATTTAGGTTAGAACTTACGTGATTGTATTTGGCTTATGACGGCGCGTATTTTGTTAGATTGCCAGTATTTCGGATGATCTTGCTGTTTCGATATGTAGGCTGAAAGTGCCTCTCTGTCTGACCTACGTCGTCTTATACTATATGACACTGGTCTTAATTTAGAAATCTAGCAGATTTACTCAATTTTAACCAAAACTCCTGTCTGAATTTGACCCGAAATTTTCCTAGATTTGTCAGCTTGTCCACAACAGTGAGTGGCTCTTCCCAGACATAAGCTGTTACTGATTTTTCCATTTCCCTTCCCTGTTCTTATATCATTTGAAGTTCTGTTGTCTTTAAGAAATTTACCGACGTTTCGAAGACGCGTACCATCTCCATCTTCGGAGCAGAAAAGTAAAGAATCTGTTATACCCTTAAATGGAGTCAGCAAGATCTTCATTAAAGTGTAGAAACTTTTACCAGTTCACGCGGTGTCACATTTATGAAATAGTAATATTCACCTTCACTTCTCTTTTGACGCTAACACAGTTGATACAGCATTATTCGAAACCCAAAGATTTAGTCACTCTATGGGGAACTTTGTCTCTATAGCTGAATCGTGTCAAATGTCGTCCAAGGTGTTCTGATGCGCGAACAAAAATGTGTGTTTTATAAAATATTGCCCACGACTGTTGCACTCTGGCCGTGCTGAATAGTGGGGTTGACGGCCATGCTGTCCAGCAGACAGGAAGTTACATGAATTGAATGAACATAATTACGTTTCTTGACCGAGGTAGATGGCGGAAATTCAGTTTCCATTTCTCGGGGTGCTTGTTTATGCTGGTCTAGAGACTCGCCTAGACATCCTAACACGATGAATCGCCCTGTGCGCAGAGGCAGTGTCACTTGTTCTGTCACTTTCACAGATAATTATTAAGAATTCGTTTTTTCCCCAGTTCTGTGAGAGTAAATTTGAGCGTTGTTATATTCCCTGCTGCTGAGAGCTCTCCTGTTTCGTATGCGAGAGTATCGGCATTTAAATCTTGTGATGATGATTGGTTGCCTTGAATAATAATAATTCCTTCGAGTTTACTGGCTTTCTCCAGATCGGTGTCGATGATTAAAGTACTTTATAACACGACCGCTTTCCTTCATATCCAGTTCAACTCTTTTATGCAATATACCCATTCCTTTGAAACTGTTCCAAGTCACTGTGCAGCTGACAGTCCGCCTGTCCGTTATCGTGTCCAGCCAGCCTCCATCCAACCCCCACCCCCCGCATGAGGGCTGATTTTCATATCTCAATATTGAATGTGAAAATTACAGTTGCAGGCGCATTGACGCATCGTTTCTGACGACTGAATTCGTAAGAATAACAATTTTAAATTCCTTCACCACCTCATAGTAAACACACTGCTGTAATATTAAAAATGTCAGTTTTTTTAATGAAGTTTGTTTATGTTGAGAATCGAAATCAATTATGGCAATCTTTAGGTAAAATGTAGTCACTTGAATTCTGACAATGGAGTCGACATTCATATTCGAAATTGTGGAGCAGTCCTATCAGATTACATGGTGTCTTAGCCCATGAAACCACAGTACGAATATTACAAACATTAGAATCTCAAATTTATTCTCATATAATTTTATGTTTGTTTGAGGCATAGAATCGTGTTTGAGGACGCTCGTACGACAAATTAGGGAAATAAATTACATTACTAATGTTAACATTTGGAAGGGTGGAATATTAGCCAGTCGCTTCATAACAACAATGAATGCTATTCCTCCATTAAATGTTGAAGCTACAAGGTTGAATTGTTCCGTTTGCATCTGTAAGTACGATATTCTGGTACGGTCCTTGCTTTAAGTCTCTTTTTACCAGAAGTCCCGGATGTACTGAGAAGTGCTGAACCACAACACTGGCAACTACATGGTTTGAAACATAGTCCATAGTAAGTGGGGGCTTCTGTAATCAACAGAAGATATATCTAAACTAACTGCTTCTGGTTACATGCAACTCTGCCGAAGTGCTGAAGTTCAAAACTTTAAATTTTGAAATTTATTTATACAAAGTGTGAAAAGAGAGAAAACCAACAAGATGCAACAATCAGATGTTTATTATCAACACTGTCTCCCCCTGCGTTGTAGGATGCGAGAACACAGTGCTCGCATCCTACAACGCAGCGCCCCACAACCGCTACCAACCACATCCAGCAGAAACAGCACAGTACACCATATGCAGTAACACACGGTCTTTGTTGTCCTGAAGATGGGCATAATGATGCCCGAAACATGTTGAGACACAAGTTGATAATAAACATCTGATTGTTGCATCTTGTTGGTTTTCTCTCTCTTCACACTTTGCTCACGATGCACGGTCACAGGAACTTAAAGCTAATTTATACAATTTGTAACAGCTGAATTATTACCTTAAAATAGAAATGCTAGCTCCTAATTACAAAAGCACTTATTTAAAAGCGGTTTAAATATTTAACCAATGTATAATGTAAGAATTAGCCGATACGTGTGAATGTTCTGTTGTTGAACTTTAAATAACGAGTGATTTGAAGCTTCCGTCGCGATGTGGATGAGATGTGCACTCTTCGGGATATTACTCAGCGTAGAGTGGTAATTCCTTACTGACATTTTAAGACAAGCTATCGGCCCACTCAACAAGAGTCAACAAGTCTTTCTCCTTGGGTTTCTTGCCCCTTGAAGATGGGACCGTTAGGTTGTACCGAAACGTCGGTAAGGAATTACCACTCTACGCCGAGTACTAGCCCAGATATAATGTTAAATTAACTCTCACGTGTAGCAAACTCTGTATTTTAATCGTAAACACTGGAAACACTGCAGGAAATAAAGCTGCGATAAATTGGTACCTACTATTATCAGGCATTATAGGATTGTATAGATATTTTTCTGAAGATATACATCGATTTAGTAAAATTTTAATTTTTACCGAGTAGGATTCTGACAAAGGTTTCCTTCACATGTGTGAAGACATGATAGATTGGAAACTGTGTTGGTCATCAATAATTCCTGGTTTTCTTATCACTTCTTCATTTTATTAAATTACTTACATAAATCCTGTAAGCTTATAAAGGAAGATGGACTTTATAGCTGCTATTCTACGGGTTGGACGATACCGAGTTCGAATCCCGGCAGAGGTAAGAAATTATCATCTTCTTCAAAACGTTCAGGCTTGCTGTGCGGCCTACACACAGCATGACAGCGGGAGTTTTCAACGGGTTAAAACGGCCAGGTCGTAAGGCCGACTGCTCACCTCTATGTAACTCCAGGATTAAGAAGGAGTACAGGTATATGGCGCTATACTTCAGCTCCCCTTTTGCACGTATTTCCTTTTAAACACGTATCGTTAAAACTTGTCCAAGACTTTTCTTTCCTTGCAGTTGGATCTATAACTATTCATCTTTCGAGTTGAGGTTAAGTTTGTATATTGCTTCTCCCTGTCTTCTGACAGGTATTTTGCTGTGACGGATTTGAATATCTGCACGGACACGTAATATCTTTAAGTATTTCCTGCTTTTCCCTAGTCCCTCTGGACAAACATCGACATGTTGCTTAAAACCCCAACGATCGCGTCCTTCAAGAGAATGTTTAATTATCAATTTACTCTTGCCCAATCATTCACCGTTATACAATCGAAGATACTGACACATTTGTCTGGATCCCTTTCACTTCTTCTTTTATAATTTTTCATACACCGTTATTACGTTTGTCAACAAATATATTTTAAAATTTCTTGTCTTCCCTTATATCTTTTTAAATAAAAGTAAAGGTAAAGTGATCCCGTTACAGGTCCTATGTGGCCCAGAGGGTGAGTAGAGGTCTATCTCTACTCTTCCATGACCGCAGCACTAGAAGGGTTTGAGAAGGGTTTGAGTGGTCAGCAGCACGCTCCGGCCGCACTTTACCCCCGGGAAAGACTCAGTACCCATTTTACAGGAGGCTGGGTGGGCCCCAAGGCCGGTCTGGATGGGCGAAAAATCTCGTCCCCACCGGGATTCGATCCCGCACCATCCAGTCCGTAGTCAGTCGCTGTAACAACTGAGCTATCCGACCCACATATTTTTAAATACTTTAAAATATTGTTCTATACACATTTTGTTTTAAAACCCATACTTTTTTCAAAATTCTAACTCATTAAGAGAGGCGTAACCATAAATATTTTAAGGTAAACTGTCTTCAAACGTCTTCATTTTATGTTTTAAAATATTAATTTTAAACTTGATCTTTGTAGCGCGCGTGCATTATTATGTCTTTATTTTACGGAGATGTTTCACAGGAGCAAATTTTGTAACCACAGCAGTGACACTGAGACACAGCTTGGTGGTAAAGGTCACAAGAGCATTAGTAATGGCAGCTGAGGTCTTGAAGGACCTTAATTAGCATGAAGGCAGTTAGCACTGTTGCGACGGTGCGGATGTAACACATTTGTATAATTACAGGCTAGTGCAGCTAACCTAAGGCAGGCGCTTTCTCCTTGTTATATGGCAAACAGTTGCACTTCAAAGGGAAACGGGAACAAATTTTACGAACACACGCGACGCTTACATTTCCGCTTCAACAATCTGTGAAGCAAGTTGTGGTTAGTTTCCTTAACTCATTCACATGCCCTACTCTGAATGACGGTCTCGTGATAAGCTTTGTAACATCGAGGGTGTTATCAATTAGGAATATGGCGTATCAGCCGAAATTTCTGTGTAGTTTGTTCGCGACGTTTCATTGAGACCCACCACTTACACGGCAGCAACGCGAATAAGCCGCCTGTGTGTTGTGATATTCAGCACTAACTTCACTTGTATCCCACAGTATGATTTCACTTGTTTTGTTGTATTGGCATGAAATTTCTCGTTCTGAGGAAACACCTAGACTAAGGAGGTTTGGATACCTGAGAGTTGAGCAGGATGTTACGAGGTAAGGTACATGAAATAACACGAGTCTGGGAAAATATGCAGTGAGTTATTGCTTAACGCTCAAAATCAAGCATATTTTTAAAAATTATCAGATTAATTTGAATTAAATGTATAGCCTCTATATAATTCACGAGAGACGGAGAAAAAGCAGACAAAAATTTGATTAGGAACTCTGTAGGGTGTACACGTAGATAGGAGGATAAAACTAAATTGATTAAAAAACTTGTGTATTGTGCCCTTGTACCCTTGCACTAGTTGTAGGATTATATTTGACACTGGATAATTCTCCAGCCTGACTTAATTACACTTTAATGGAAAGCATATAATATTCCCTTGAACTCGATGGGGAAGTTCAGACGTTCTACTTACGTAAATTATGGAACTGCAAAATTCTGTCTGAATTCCATAGTTGTACACAGTTTCCTTACTTAACAGCTGAAGACATGATCCACTCAACACCTTCTCGCTTCAGCTAAGCCGACATCGGTATCGTGAGATACAACCAACACTTGCCTAATTATATTCCAGTGTCGCGACATTGCTTCTTCGCGGAAGCAACGTATCTCTCTGAGGCAGCATTCATTACAGACGAGACTCCATTGTCACCCGGAAGAAGTAATGCGACCTGTTCACAAGCCACTGTCACAAACCTCTGCAACATGTAGCGCCTTGCATTAGCTGAGAAAGACCGTATATTTGACCTGCGAACAATTTATTTTGTTATTAAGAGACCAAAGACAATGTAATGGGAATATTCTGCCAGATAAACTGCGTGAATATCAAAGACTTCTGATGATTAGTAATGTATAATAAACCTAAGGTACTAAGAGTCTTTTTTAGGTAAAATTATGTACCTGAAACTGCCCGTTAGTTACTGAGAATATGTTGTAGGTGAAAGTGTGTATAAGTTGAGGGCGTAGGTTAGACACTAAAAATCTCCTCCTGGTGAAAGTATATACATGTGGAAGCTGTCTGGTAGAACCTAAGCATTATTCAATATTCTGGTAGTGAATAAACTAAACACGCACTTCCTCAATCCTTGAGACGTAGACTGTACATTACTTCGAAACGTTGCGAAACACTAACCTTGTAAGTCGGTGTAGATTTCAGCAGACCGACATCCTTAGGCCCAGCGCTGTGTACAACTCAAATCTCGCACAAAACATTTGGTGATTTATTTTATGACGTTTATAAAATCTCGTATAAGATAATATAAAACTTAGAAAGATGCATAAATAATGAATTATAAAAAAATTAGGACAAGCGGTCTTAACCTAACCCAAGTTATATACCGATATATACGTAGCAGAACTGAAGAAAGCCGCCAAAACCGCAGTCCTGTTAGCTACAAATACAGCTGAGATTCGAACCAGGTATATCCTGAATATAAAACTAAATTATTATTGCATACATATATACATACATACACTCATAAATATATATATATATATAAATAAATAAATATATATATCCTGAATGATAGTGTTCAGACTGATCTTAAAGATATTTAATAACGAAGTGTACATTGGGTGTATTTGGCTCAGGGTAGGATACTGAAGCGAGTTTTTTGTTAACAGGGGAAGAAGTCGTCGGGTTGCATGAAAGGCTGCGAATATCTTGGATAGCACAGAGACTGCTTGGTTCTCAGTAAAGACTGTACTGAGTGGAGTTAGTTAGTTTTGTAAACATCTTCCGTATTAGGTGCGTCTCTTATCGTGACAGCATGGCGCGTCCTCTGGTTGCAGATAAAGGAGAAGGCATCAGACAGTGGGGGGTCGTGGCAAATACTCTACATTGAATAAACACCTGGCGACTTTGGACAAAGGATGGTCACCCAGCGTGTAAGTGTAGGAAACAAACACGATAATTGACATCTTTATTTCTTTTTCCTTTCTTTCTTATGCTGACATCTGTCTACCTATTTATTGTAAGTGTAGAGGGTTATTGTGGCAACTGATCACACTAACTGAGAAACACACACACACACACACACACACACACACACACGTACACGCAGTAGGATTTCTTTGGGCGAGAGATGACTCGTTTCAGAGACCTCTACCTGATAACACACAGCACTCACAAAAAACAAACATCCATGCCCTCGGAGGGACTCGAAACCGTAATCCCAGCAACAGAACGCCGGCAGACCTACGTCTTAGACGGCGCAGCCACTAGGACCGGCAAGTAATATCTTGTTTGGCGATATTAAGCAGAAAGTCGAATTAGTGGGATCGTCGGAAACAGGATTAATTTTTGGGAATCATAGAAAGTGACTACATTTTGAGCAACTATATGACTGTCAGCTTCTCAAGAAGAACTGTGCTCTGTGGAATAGTTAGTTACTTTTCCACATAAGCGCAATCCATAATTAGCCACTCAATCGCACTGACATATACACATATTTATCGCCCGCACTAAACTCGCAATTCCCACGCTTGACCACAAAATGTGTGTTGCGTATAATTCTCATAATAAAGATCAAGTATTTCCCTAAAGAACATTAATCGATTGAACTTTATTATGGAAATCGAATATGTTCTCTGTGAGGTAAAGTTACACTTTACCTCATCACATGCCAATAAAGGCACAGAGGGGAGGCGAATTTATAGCTTCGACATATTTTTCACTTCGTCGCTAGAGTGGGTGTGTGGTTAACACCACGCTATGGCCGATTTACCTACGAGAAAGACCATGTACCTTTTGTACGCTAGGATGGGTGGGCCTCGGGCACCCAAAACTCGCTGTTCCCGGGATTAGATCCCCAGACGTCCAACCCGTAGCAAGTCACTATACCGACCACTCTCTCCGGGCCTCCTTCACTGTAAGGTGGGAAATGAATTTTCATACGTAGTTTATATGAATCGGAAGCTTCAGAATTTTAATATCTGTTATCTGTCAAAGGTGGCAGTATGCAGTCTGATATCTGAGACTGATATATGAGACACATTTCTTTGTAAAACTTTATGTTGTGACGAATCCGAGAAAATTACTCTACGATTTCACCTGAATATATATGAGTTCTTTCTGACAACTGGAATCATCATTAAGTTTTAATTACAGGCGCAGCAAATTCGAATTTTGAGACAGATATCTTACCAACGAAATCTAATTTCCGTTCAAGTCCATTAATTACTTTACCTGTGCTGAAAATTTATACGCTAAATATAAGTCAGAGTAAACAGCCTCCTTTTTATGTTCTGATGCTGTGTACATACTGACTGCAACTTGTGTAAAACTTCTAACTGATTTTGTATTGGCACCAAAAACCAACGAGTTACAAAGTATCTTGTCTTTTGATGTGATTTCATTTCAATTTGAAAATATTAAAGTTACAAACATGCAGAAATGAAGTTTTCAAAATATTAGAAAATTAATGATTTTTTTAACGTAAATATGTATTTTTGGCACTGCTTTTTCCTTTTGGTTGTGGGAATATAACTTTCTAGAAACACTTTTCTTTTTCTCATTTCGATTATAAAAATTGTCTTCGTCCAGCGGATTCCACTGCCCACTTTTCTACCTTTACCTTATGAATGACAGGATCAGATTAAAAAAAACTATTTTTGTATAACAAAAATGAGAAAATGGATAATGTGCAATATATTGCAATTTCAGTAATTCGCCTTAAAGCTGCGTTACCTGGCGAAGTGTTCAGTTAAGCCATTGATAAGAAACAGGCAGCTTATTTATTTTCAATTTCGCTGATCCACAGAGAACTGATTGTTTCACTCTTTGCAGCCCTCAATCTCTTGTACCGTCCACTGTATTTACCGTGTAGCTGTTAGTGACATATTGACGTAGGTTGTATTGCCGTATGTAATATTTTGTTCTCGCTCAAATCATATTCAAAGAGGGGCAGGTGAGGCGACGAAAGAAAAAAATGCCAGTTTACAAACAATGGGAGTGTAAGGTACAAAGGGCCATGCAGAACAGCCAGACGCTTATTTGATTACATGACGTGTAGGAAAATTAAAATCAGTTTCAAGAGACACAATAATATTAGAGAAGCACTGAGAAATAAAAAAAAATTAAGAAAATTGACTCTCGAGTTCTAATGTAGAAATTTTATAAAATATGCTGACAAGCAGATTATGGACCACGTATAAGTCCAATGTAGGTTTATTTTCAGAAATTAGGAAAAAAGAAAAATGTTATGTCGAGTAATTTGTATGCTATAGAAATACATATTATTGGGTGGTATATATATATACAGAAGAGGCATCCCTAAAGCTTTTGATCAGAATTTGGAATTTGCCCAGTAAATATCGGTTGGGACACTGACTATCGTGTCTGAGGTATTTAGTGACACTTCTTCGCTCTTCTGTACAAATTCCCATATATTACATTAAATTACAACACAACTGCTTTCTTACGCATCTTTTGAAGTTCATTGTTGTTTACTGAATTATTCACTGCTATATAAGTCTGAGTTAATTAAATTATCTTTACTATGTAATGTGTTATTTTTTGTGTGTTAATTGGTTTTGTATTATTATATATGTTTGTTGATGTACTGCATTTAATTTTTGCATTGATTAATGTGATGTTATATGTATATGACTGTGAAATATGTTGACGTAGGCTGTACAGAAATCTGTTCAATGCTGATATTCACATATTTTTGTTGCAGATCTCCCAGTCCAACGCCTGGACAGTGGCATTGCAAGACGTGCAGCGGGAACTTACAGGGTTCTACAAATGCGAGGTGTCTGCGGATGCTCCCCTCTTCCACACCGAGATCAAGACTGGTCTTATGATAGTTGTAGGTAAGAAGTACGAAGCCCGCGATTATCATGATTGTTGGTCTCATGTTTTCAGGTGCAACCTTGTGTCCAGGGAGGAGAAACTTCGAAGTTTTGCTGTAACCCTCCCGTTCTCCTACATGAACAGAACACGTAGGAGAACGGGAGGGTTACAGCAAAAGATTACACACTATGCCAGAGGCTGACTGTACAGGGAAAAATGAACTCCTGATGATGAGCTTCCCGAAAGCTCGAAACATGTAGAGA
>Ga0123354_10008209_pt1 | contig 15852 bp, 9 predicted proteins | sample TergutLab28metaG_2_FD_97872 | JGI IMG/M metagenome (GOLD analysis project Ga0123354, IMG submission 97872) | Labiotermes labralis P4 segment gut microbial communities from Petit-Saut dam, French Guiana - Lab288 P4 | ecosystem: Host-associated > Arthropoda: Insects > Digestive system > Gut ...
CATGAAGAAGTAAGTCCTTTTTATTGTTGCCGGCGATTTTAAACCTGCATAAAATTGCTCACTTAACCCTTATCCTGCTAACGTTGAGAATATGGTGAGCTCCTAATAATGGCAGCAGTTGGCAGGTGGGATTTAACTCGGCGTTTAAAGGGTTAATGTGGAATGCTGTCAGGCTGTTAGGACAGCCGAGGAGGTATGAACATTACGCGAACGCGCCACGATCTTTCGCTGCACGTACATTGCCTGCCTTGCTCTGTTTCTTCAGAGTAATGTTCTTCGAATTGTCTATAAATTCTGTGAATATTTTTAGGTGAGTGCTGTCGGTCTTCTTGCAGGCTGCAAGCCTTCGTCTAGGAATGTCAGTTTCACTCGAACAGCGATGTGTGCAACGTTGTGTCGAAGGTGTGCCGCGGGCCCCTCGGTCTATAAGAATGTTCCCACTGGATACGCAGTTCACACTTCACGTTGTACGTGTACGATCTTCCTTATTAGATTAGTTTAACAATAGAAGTTACTAAGTTAATGTGTCGCCCACATTGAGGGAGGAACTAGGCTGAGTATGTTGGATGATAGGGTGGTAGGGGAGACATTTGGGTTTAAGGGGGTGGAGAAAACTGCATAATGAGGAAGCTTAGTGATCTGTTCTCCTCACCCAGTATTATTCGGGTAATCATATCGAGAAGAACGAGAATGGCGGTGCATGTAGCGGGAAAGGGGGAGAGGAGAGGTGCATACAGGGTTTTGGTGGGGAAACCTGAGAGAAAGAGGCCACTTGGAAGACCCAGGCGTAGGTGGTAGGATAATATGAAGATGGTTCTTCAGGAAGTGAGATGAGGGGGCCATGGACTGGATCGAGCTGGCTCAAGATAGGGACAGGTGGCGGGCACTTGTGAATGCGGTAATGAACCTTCGGGTTTCATAAAATACGGAAGATTTCTTGACTAGCTGAAAAACGGTCAGCTCTCAAGAAGGGAGTAAGTAAGTAAGACAACACAGCGTGTTAACGACGCTCAGTTGCCTTCATGGTCAAATTTTTGCGATGGTGCTTATACGGTTAATTATTCAATGTTTTTCGGTAAAGTTGTGCACTACAGTAGCCTTTATTACTGTCACCTTATGCTGTGATCTGTAGACACGTGTTAACGTGCATAGCCTAATAGTGGCAAGCTTAGCCGTGTGTGGGTGTACAAGCAATGGCCACTTGAAATAATTAGACTTGACAATGCGATGTGCCTCTACGTACATTTCCTTAGCCTTCCAAAACGTTGTACGAAATCCGACAGACTTATCAAGTGAGTATATTTCGTCCACAACGCAATAGCCCCCGGTGGGCCAAGGCCTCATTACCGAGGCTACACGATCACACCCAGACACGCCACGCTCGGTAGGACTCCTCCGAACGAGTGATCAGCACGACGCAGAGGAGATCTGACAACACACAACCAGAGACAAACTTACACACCCCCGGCGAGATTCGAACCCTGAATCCCAGCAAGCGATCGGCCACAGACCCACGCCTTAGACCGTATGGCCACTTGGATCGGCTCGTATGAGTATTACATTATTTTGAGTATCTGTAAACCCTTTAAAGCCCAGTGGTCACTATATGTACCGCACAGTGGTCACTATATGTACCACCAGTTTAACATTCAACAATTCTACATTCTGCCCACACAGTGCATTTTTTTTTTTGGTGGGTCTCAGAACAAACGGCGATTGTTTCCCTATACAACGTTAGCAGAAACGGAGTGTTCACTGCGCGGTACGAACTGAATGTTTAAATGTATTTCAGCCTAATGTTACTCATTAAACGGCTAATAGAATTAATGCATATTATTCCTAGACATAAATTACCTTCGTGTTTGTTTTGTTATTTTCTTATTTTCATTGTTACACCGTGCATGTTGTCGAGTTACTCAATTATTACACCAACCACTGCACTTGTATAATAGTTACACATTAAAACACTAAAACTGCTCCGACATGTTTCGGTCCTTCATCAGGGAGCTGTATTTTCCTTGCTAAAGTCACATTAAAAATAGTCACTGATTAACTTCGTTGTACTAACAGGGTGTTGTGGCAGCACAACACCCTATTAGTACAACGAAGTTAATCAGTGACTATTTTTAATGTGACTTTAGCAAGGAAAATACAGCTCCCTGATGAAGGACCGAAACATGTCGGAGCAGTTTTAGTGTTTTAATGTGTAATTTTCATACAAGTGCATTAGTTGGTGTATTAATTGAGTGCCTTCGTGTTTCTTTGCTGTTCTCCCAGCTGATTTTAACGTGGACCGAAGCACGCCATTTCCTATACACCTGTAATCCACTTTAATACCGCAGGAAGGTCAATAATTTTCAGCCCTTTGATTTTGACTTTTGGCACCATGTGATAACATTAATTTGCATCGTGTGTCCGGTTCAATATTTCTGGCGATTACATCGTGTGCTTCACTTGGATACAAATGCTGCACTTACCGTTTTGGTTTGATTACTGTTTTTTTTTAGCGGCGCTCAACCGCTAAGTTGTACAGCTTGGATGGGAGTGTGCCTTACCCGTTTACAGCCTTCCGGTTACTTTACGTGCCAACAGGTTTAACATTTAAAAAATTCTTCGTTATGATTACATTGTATTTATGTGTTTTGTGTGGCTGTCACAGCAAACAGTAACTACTGCCTTATACATTATGGACAGGTTGGTTTTTATAGCCGAAGTGGAAAGTGTCTACTGCGCGGTACGCTCTTGATCCTTACATAACACAGATATGTCTCATCCTTAAAGGGGTAATACTTGTTACGGTATTTGGCAAGAATTTGCATAAAATTACTGGATAAGACGCAGAGTAAAGTCCTGTTCAGCATGCCTCGCTCTTTGCTTGATATCTTGTTTTGCCGGTTTGTTCAGCTTGAGGGAAGACTGAAGATTTCCCACAATGAAGAGCACATGGGCTCCCGGCGCCTTCCTGCCCATTTGACACAGCCGTCAGGCCGCAGCAGACCGTAACTGAGTTGTTTGCACAGGCAGAAGTCACTGGCTTCTCGACCTAGCAAATGTTCCCATCGGATGAACAGAAACGCTTGGACTGTTTGCCTAGAAATTTCCAGCGAAGATCTTGTAATGCCGATTGGTGCACCTGAGTGATCGTATGAATTACTGTTGACGTAGGAACCTGTGGAGATGTGCTGCAAGTGGCGCAGCCGAAGGTCGTTTATGCCACTTTAGTTAATGACATAGCGTGACTATGGACAGTTGGCAGTTAAGTGGCTGGAATTTCTGATGAAAAGTCATATAAGTGTCTTTCCGCAGATCGTTTATTTGTTTTTGTACCTGGAACACTGTGCACGTGACACTGTGCCGCGTTCTTATGCAAAGGAATAGCTAATTCCGCCGAAGGTTACCAGTGTCCATTTCTCCCAGAATGCAAGACCTGCTAATAGATCCCGTCTTGCGCCTTTTCAGCCCATTGGTATTACTGTAGCCTGTGCCCTACCTTAATGTTACAATTCCATCTGCGTTTTGGTTTTCCAAGTAGACGCTCTTACGCTCCTGCAGTTGGTTCGTCCAGACCACGTTTGCAACTCGCACTGTCGTTCTTCCAACTACAGGGACACGTGCCCTTGACGGACTTATTGCTTATTTCTTCAAAACCTTGTGAACGCGCGAGTTATGATAAGAGGTTTTCATCGACTTGTGAAATCTGGGCGGGCGTGGCTAACAGTATGCCTCCCCTCAACCCCTAGCCTGCATCTCACACTGCATCTGATGTGTTGGAAGGTAAAATGCATAGTGTAGTAAGGTTGGTGCAAATGGTGGGGCGTCAGAACGACGTTCAGGGGCTGTCGGTTATATTTTTGTCCGTAGGTCTTTTATTCTGCGTGTCATTTCACTTCACTCTCTCTATTTTCATTTAGAAGATCGAAAAAATATATATTTCACTGTAATGCTGCCTAAAGTAAGAATTAACACTTCCACGACGCTGTTTAAACTCCAACCCACTGCCCTAGACGGAGGACTTTTTTTACTTTATTGTACACCGAAATATTTTCACGCCCTGTGGTGTACCGAGGCCCGGACTGAAGGGGTTTCGCCGGCCGATATAAATCAAAATGAAATTCAGGCAGCAGCTTTCAATAGTAGAACTATGTCCGTAATACCAGACTTGAATGAAGGTTATCAGGTTTATTCGGACATGTTCAAATGAGCGGACATGACTTCCGACCATGCCTGCATCCGACGCAGGGTGACCTTGCGTGGCAGAAGTGGCTGTTTTCGGTGAATGTACCGAGAGTACTCTCATTTTGCGCGCCGCTGTGTGGCCACTCCCACTCGACCGCATACTCCCTATTTAATCTGACTTAATTACCTCATTCCATGCACAACGCTATCCGATATATGGTCAGGCACGTGAAGCAGCTTAATTTTCGCCTGTATGGAAATGCACTATCTGCATTCGTGGAATCTACTGTGGACTTGAAGTTGAGCGCAAATACTGTTCACATTCCGAACGGTGTACTGGTTTCGAATTTATCGCATCCGGTGCTTATCACGCGTGTCAGAATGAGTACGTAAGGAATCCTTAGGCTGGTTAGCCCTGTGAAGCCCAGTGGTCACTATATGTACCACCGTTTGTAACATTCATCAATTCCACGTTCTGCCCACACAAGCTGTATTTGTTTTGTGTGGATCTGAGAACAAACAGCGATTATTTCCCTATACAACATTAACTGACTGGTTTGTATAACCGAGACGGTGTGTTTACTGCGCGGTACGGACTGGATGTTTAAATTAGTTCCAGCGTAATTTTAGCCTTTGAAATGTTAGAAGGCTGGAGTTTGTATTCCAAGGTCTAAGAAAAAGACCTTGTAGTTTTCCACACCGGTTTGTATTCCCTGTGATTGATGCAATAAATATTTTTTACTTCAGTATAAATGTAAAAGTAAAAGTAAAGCAGCCCCGTTACGGGCCTGGACAGGCCCAGAGGTTTGCAGGAAGTTCCCAGATTTCGTGACAGCGGCACAGGATGGTTATAAGGTTGTCAGCCTTACGCACCGGCCGCCTTTACCCCCAGGAAATACTCCTGGTACTCACTTCTGTTAGAGGCTGAGTCGACCTCAGGACCATAATACGATCGGAAGGATTTTATGTCAATGAAAAATCCATTGACACCAGCTGGGATCGAATCAGCGACCTTCCGATTTGTACCACAGCACCTTAACCACTGTGCCACCGCGGTTCCTCAGTATAAATGTGTGTGTCGATTTTTCCTCCTAATGGAAATGAACTGCGCTCTGTATGACGGACTGAATGGCGTTTCAGGAGGAATCTGACGTAATTCCGGAGGACGGACCTTATGCAATTTACATCGATATAAACAAACATTATTATGTTGTACGGTTACGGAGATAATGTAATGAGACAAATATGGTCTTCTTGCGGTTCGACATACTGTAGCTGTTCTACATCACGTGCTCTCCCCATACTGCATACAGGTCCTTCTTTGAGCCGACAGTCAAGCTAAGCCATACGGAGGCGAGTGTGCTATATACAAGACTTGGAACCTTAAGGAAGATTTTTTTTGGAAGTAATGCTCGTTTTTCTTGCTTAATATATGTCTTTCTGTCATTCAGATGTTAATTCGATGTTCAGTACAGGTCAGCAAAGCTACAAATTCCTCGTCTTTTAATAAGTATTTGGTAATCGATAAATGTGTAATAATTTGAATGAAGTCATCCCGTTGTGTATCTATAAATACAAGTCACATTGTGTATAAATGCACTGTAAGCCATATTGGATCCTAAATGCACACAGCCACCCTGTAAAACAATAACGGTTCTTAGCTTAGCTTGAAGATGACTATTGTAAGTCGAAACATGTTACATTAATATTATATTCTATTATAGTTGTGTTGACGGCAATATATAGTAATAAAGTGGAAATGTGTAAGAGTTCACATTGTGCAAAACTTATCCCGCCATTATATCTTCAGCATTTTAACTTCGGATATACCCTAGGTATGTTTGGTTCGATGTAAGTTAACCTAAGGAACGTTTTCCCGAAGTATGGCAAATTCGTTTTGAAATACCCTGTATAATACATTTAATTTATTTTTCAAAGGAATACTGTCCTACGTACCGAGTGCGATAATCTACCCTCACTAAGACGTAAAGATAGTCCTCCGTAATGACTTGGAAACAACCTGTAACATTTGCGTTGACGTCATTCCCCCACATTCACCCGGACGCGCAGCGCACAACTACTGCGTATTCCTACTTATTACTGACGATGAACGGTCCCGATATAAAGGCGTCTGACGTGCTCAGTCACAAACGAGAGATCGTGACTGGGATGTGTGTGCCGTGTCGCTGGCCGAATGATTCCAGAACTTTCGAAGGGTCACAGTGTCTTTCAGCTTCAGAGTCACGCAGTCCAAGAACAGTGTTTCATTGTTTGACACTGACACGTCAGGGACTACTTGCCAAGTGACACGGCGTCACATCGCAGACGACTGGAATCTTCAACAACACCGCTGTGAGAACCTGAAATCTTGCCACGGGTGTGACTCAGTTCGTAGCACGTCACTTGCAAACCCACAGCTTTCTTTGATATTAACACTTTAAGGACGAAACTGTATCTGTCTGATTTGAATACCCAGTCCGTACCGCGCAGTAAACACTGCTTCGGTTATAAAAACCGAAAACTTAATGCCGTGTAGGGGAATAATGGCTGTTTGTTCTGAGATCCACACAAAACACATAAATACACTGTGTGGGCAGAACGTAGAATTATATATAAAAATCCAATCCGTACCGCGCAGTAAACAATGCTTCGGTTATAAACACCTATAACTTAATGCTGTGTAGGGAAATAATCGCTGTTTGTTTTGAGATCCACACAAAAGACATAAATACACTGTGTGGGCAGAACGTTGACTTATATATAAAGATCCAATCCGTACCGCGCAGTAAACACTCTGCTTCGGTTATAAACACCTGTAAGTTAATGCTGTATAGGGAAATAATCCCTGTTTGTTCTGAGATCCACACAAAACAAATACATTGTGTGGGCAGAACGTAGAATTATATATAAAGATCCAATCCGTACCGCGCAGTAAACACTCTGCTTCGGTTATAAACACCTATAAGTTAATGCTGTATAGGGAAATAATCGCTGTTTGTTCTCAGATCCACACAAAACACACAAATACGCTGTGTGGGCAGAATGTAGAACTGTTGAATGCTAAACCTGGCGGTGCGTAAAGTAAGTCCTAAGCTTTTAAAGGTTACGGTGCATTTTTGCAGATACGCTGTTGACCGATACACTGCATTGTGCGCAGAAATGTAGTTCTTGTTTCCTGTGTTTCGGAATTGTGCTGTGCTTGGTTGACTCTTTACCTGGTGAAGGAGACAGCAAGTTCCTCCGAAGTGTTAATACGTTTCTGTCTCGGACTGCACGGTGTCACACTTCAGAAAGCTGTAATCTTCTCACTAAATTCGTTCGTCGTGTTTGACTCCATTGAACCGTATCAAATAGAATCAAGTCATTTAGTGAGTTGCAGGATGAAATGAATGGAGACGGATGTGACCTCCATCTCATGTGCTTGCATACTCTTTTTTCTACATGGAACATAAATTTATTACCTCGTAAGAGGTTATTCACGTAATGTGTTTCATTAACGTGATCCGTAACCTGATATGCAGGATAAGTGCTTCCGCCTGCAGTATCTTACAGCGGTACTTTCCATATTGTAACCTTAAGTTCGTGTGTTTTTAATTTCTCGGTCGGTCTTGGTAGGGCTAAACTTTTAATTGTGCACAGAAGACAACAGGACAGTAGTTGCTTGTTCAGCCGCTGTTTATCTCCAGGCGCTGCCTTCCAGGTTTTAACTTTGTGTAGATCCTCCCCGCATAACGCGGCCTGGAGACGAATTATAAAGAGACAAATGAAGCTAACCTTTGACCAGCCGCAGTTAACCATGAAATGGTACATAAAACGTTATTGTCCGGAGTAAGGGGTAAGTTAATTCTGAAGTTTTCCTCCCTAAATATTTCAGTGTTTGTAATTAAAATCGGCGGAAATGAAGCAGTGTACTGTACGTGGTATGAAGTTAATAAAATCATGCATTGTAGACAAGGGAAGGCTGAAGTAGCTTGTGTTTGTGTGTCACTTGGAAGACTCAGGCTTGGATTTTTTTATAATATTAAAGTTGATCTTCAAGAAGTGGGATGGGAACATTGACTAGATTGATCTAGCTCAGAACAGAGACAGGTGACGGGCTCTTGTTATGCGGTAATGAACGTTAGACCTTCATGAAATGGGCGGGGAATTTTTTGACTAGCTGAAGGACGATTAGCTTCTCAGGAAGGACTGGGAGGCTGCATGGGGTTGTGGAGTTACAGAGTTTGTGTGTGTGTGTGTGGGTGTGCGCGTGCGTGCGTGTGTGTGCGATGTACGACGTGCCTGTGACGCTCTAAGTCCACATTGCGCGATGTTTTGTCTCTTTCTGAAGCCACACAAGACTAAGAAAGACATAACAAAGTCCATAAATGTGTGTCAGCTTGGGTATTCAGAATGTTTGCTTGAATCGTGGATTGGGTTTACGTATTGCCGCTGTATTTTTTGTGAAGGGATTTGCGCAAAACCTAAACAGAATCGGACACCGTCGTTCTCATATCCGGTGTTTGAGACCCACACCTCTCGAATACGGACAACTAACCACGTTTCCGCGATATTCAGCACCTGTGACGATAAGCAGCAAATAGTACAGGGTGATTCTGTTGCTAGAGGCCCCAGACTATTTATAGACAGTAGTTTGGGGCCTTTAGCGACAGAATCACCCTGTAGTTTCAGAAACCCATGGAAGAAAATAAAAACCCCTTTATATCTGTTCATTTTTGGACTGGTTAAATATGTTAATCTGAATTTGACGTTCAGGTGACCGTGCATCGTGATAAATTCTTATAATGAAACCAACTAGATACACTAATTTCTCAAATTTATTTTTGGAATAAAATCTGCATGTTTCGGACAGTTGTTCTGTCCGTCATCAGGAGTTTTTCACTGTACACACAGCAATGGTATATGTCATACAGGTTTGCTGTGTGTACAGTGAAAAACTCTTAATGACGGACAGAGGAACTGTCCGAAACATGTAGAGTTTTATTCCAAAAATAAATTTTGAGAAATTAGTGCATATAGTTGGTTTTATTACAAGAATGTTAATCTGAAGTGTTCAAAACGCCAGAATATAAAACCGTATTTCACCAACACTCTGCCAGAACTGTCTGACAGGGAATAAAACTACTTGCTGCTTGCTGTTTCCGTCTGTTGTTCGGAATTGCTGTAAGAGACGTGTAGGCAAGAGAGAGAGAGAGAGAGAAACAATAAAGACAATAAAGGTGAAGCAATCCCTCTACAGGCCTTGGCAGGCCATGAGAGTTCCGGGAGGTTGAGACTCCCAGATTTCAAGACAGTCGTCACATGCAGGTGGTAAGGTTGTCAGCCCTACGCACCGGCCGTATTTACACCCCAGGAAAATTCCTGGTACTCATTTCTGTTAGAGGCTGAGTCGATCCCAGGACCATAGTGCGGCCGGAAGGATTATGTAAATGAAAAATTCCAATGACCCCATCGGTAATCGAACCCGCGACCTTCCGGCTTGTAGCGCAGTGCCTCAACCGAATTCGTGCTCCCATAGAAGACATTGCGGGGTAAAAATATCAGACTTCAGTAGTCAGAAGAGAAGAAAGCGATGTTCCCGATATGACATACAGTATTTTCTAACAGTCTGTAGGAAGACTGAAAGGTAGGCGAAGGTACAAATTTAATTTCTTAGCCCTTGAAACGGGGCCTGAGAGCACTCAGATACTTTATGGTCTGCAGAAGTATGGGAAGTGGGTGTAGTGCCACGTGCTTGCTTTCCAGCTTTCTGTGGCAGTAAAAATAAGTTTGTCCACGTTACATCACAGTAGGTCGTACTGGTGCTTATTTAGTGTGAAATTTGACGTTCTGGACTGCGTAACTGCTTGGTGCGGTAAATGGATCTGGTGCTGGGTTGTTCCTGAGTGCCGGCGACGAGAGAAATCTGAACGTACATTTTATTTCGTTTTTTTTTTCAACTTGTTGGCGATAGGACGTAGGAGTAGGACACCCCGAGAGTTTATCAATATCATCCCTTTTTGAAACCTTCGCCGCAAGCCGAGATCCGGTGTCTCAGAGTGTGTGTAGGCGGTAAGCTTACATAGAGGTGGTATCGCATTGCCGCGCGCAGGCGAGTGCAAAGACAGGGAGAGGGAAAGAATGCCTTCACATGCACACACTTCTGAATGCTGCTTGTTTATCACAGAGGAAAACTTCGTGCTCTGAGTTTGAGAGTTCCACATTTTTGCTTCTAGATTTGTGGAAGCTCTGATTAACAAGTGTGGATATGGCAAATTAGTCTGTTGTGCTGTGAAGAACAGCGGGATGTCTGAGGTGGAATTTGCAGTAGCTGTTAGTGCGACAAACGTTCACCAGTACAAAAACATAAGACAAAAATTATAGAATTGCATTGTTAATGTAAGTTACACTGTTACCAACAGTGTCTCATAAAATATCTCATGTCAACATATTCAAGGATTAAACTCACAAATATGGCACTGGTAGCACAGTTTACTAACAAAATGTTCATAAACAAAACAACATTTGAGATGACATTTACTTACACTGAAAAGCAATATTTGAATCAATCCTATTTATGTGTTACTGCGATGTACGAGAATGGAGCTCCATACCGAAATGTGACGTATTGAAACAAACATAACAGGGATCCAAGTCTTGTCACGATTGGTATTCCTGTGTTGGCGGAACGAAGTGACATTTGAACATATCCTCTAACTGCCAAATGTAACTTGGATAGATGTAGTGGCACGAGAACAGTCATGTTTGTTGCTGTCTGAATGCATAAACGGTGTAAATTATATGACTGTCGTCTTTCGTATGCTTCTACTGCTGAGTGATCACATTCCTAAATTATTCTGTACTGCGAACAATCGTGGTTCGATTCCCGGAAAAGGCGAGAGATTATTCGAAGCATCCATTACCATACGTAATGGGCATCCGTAACTCTTTTCCCTGGAATAAAATGGCTGGGGCGTAAAGCTGACATATCCATGTAGTGACGCCCTGTGTTAAAATTTATCTCATTATTTAACCAACTTGATGCACAAAAGTTGTTTCACAATAAGTTTTATTTCATGCCTCCACATGTTTCGAGCACATGTGCTCATCATCAGGAGGTCAAAATTGCAGTACACAGCCTCTGGTATCATCACACCTATAGGTGTAATGATTTGTTTCACATTAAGTTTTATTTCATGTCTCTACATGTTTCGAGCACATGTGTTCACCATCAGGAGGTCAAAATTGCATTACAAAGCCTCTGGTATCATTACACCTATAGGTGTGATGATACCAGAGGCTGTGTAATGCACTTTTGACCTCCTGATTATGAGCACATGTGCTCGAAACATGTAGAGGCATGAAATAAAACTTATTGTGAAACAAATTTTGTGCATCAAGTTGGTTAAATACTGAGATAAATATACTGAGATGCACTGTCAGCAAAATGTCAAAATTTGTGTTAAAATTGTTCCAACATATCGGCGTCACTTGCGTGGCAGTTTAGTTAGTGACTGTGAGGATGGGTACTACCCTACAGTGTATTCGGATGGGTCACGACGAAACAGCGAAATGAGATTTGCTGTTTCCTTTGCAGCCAGTGTTCATATTTTGTTCAGTGTCGGACACGTCTCGGAGGAAAGCGACGACCCCGGTCCTCAGATTTGAAATTAGAACACAGTACATGCTGGTAAAAGTAGTTTAGAGTTCAAGTTACGTAACTAGCCAATTAACGTTGCTTTGTCTTAATTTAGTGCAGAGAATGACTGCATAGCAATGTGTGCGAAATACAGAGCTTGAAAACCATCTGCAACTGGGAATGTGCAGGAGAGCAAACCGCTAATGGTGCTGGGGCACCTTGACAGCTGATAATACAGTAAACTTCAGGGTGAAGAAGACAAAGAATTGATACAGTCTATTTAAGCTACGTTTCGTTAAATGTCTGGGCGTTGCAATAGCGAGATTCTGTTCCGTTGGTAATTATTTCTGGACTGCCATTTGTACGAGCAACATACATATCTGGACTGCCATTTGTACGAGCAACATACATTTCTCGACTGCCATTTGTACGAGCAACATACATTTCTGGACTGCCATTTTGTACGAGCAACATACATTTCTCGACTGCCATTTGTACGAGCAACATACATTTCTGGACTGCCATTTGTACGAGCAACATACATTTCTGGACTGCCATTTGTACGAGCAACATACATTTCTGGACTGCCATTTGTACGAGCAACGTACATTTCTGCTGCCGAACGCACGCTGAAAACATCCAGCTTTTCGAGTACGCTCACTGAGCGAATGCATTGTGCGCGTGCTTTCAGGATGGATAGTAGCAACACGGCATCTGCCAAGAAATCTTACGCATGCGCGTGCGTCGTATTCCTGGCAGGGACCATCTCGTGGTTTGTGAACAGTGTCCCCTTTTAAAATCAAGCTTCTCAGGTATTGTGGGATATCACACCGTGTCGATTGGTAAGTAGGGTCCGACGTTGCGGGTGCACTGCGGTTGTCAGCAATGCCTGGAACTGTTTTATCTGTGGACATATCGTGGCACTTCAGAATACTTGATTCGATATACGGAAAAGACATTACTAAAGGCAGGATTGCGTGGAGGCTTGGGTCAGTGGGTTTTGAGGCTTGCGCTAAGCCAGTACATAAGCCACTGTTTTCCGGAGAACTGAAGTTCACAGTGGCATGTCTAAAAGCCATTTCTCTAGACTTGAAATCATTCCCTGTTCTTGTCTCTTATTGACATGGGGGAGGTATTTAGACTTACTTTCCACACCCCAGCGATCAGAAGTTCGATTCAGCAGTGTCGTTATGATACGGTGAAACGCGACGTGCTGTTGTAAGCACAAATATCGTCTTGGTCTTACAGCATTAGAATGATTAATTGTAAACAGTGCGTCGGTTGGACAGCAGTGCAGAACACGAAGGGTGGTCGTATGTTATTTTGCAGTTAGCACTGAAATTTTGCGCCCCTGCGGGATAATAAGCGCCCTTACGATATTCAGTATAATATTAAAATGGAAAGCGATATTGAACCATTGCTGCTGCTCTTGTCCTCTTGCTTTGTGTGTTGTTGCCGCTGACCTTGACGCGGATATATTTGGGCGTTAATAATTTAATTTAATTATTCGTTTAACCTTTTGACGCCTAACGTCAACTATAGTTGACGTACCGCACCGCTAAACTCTAAAGTTGCATTTTATATATTTATTCAACAAATATAAGTACTGAATATTTTAAAAATGGTATATACTCTCCGCTTTTTCTCTTCAAAATGCAGTTTGTTTCATAATTCTAACGTGTTTGGTTCCTGTGTTATTCACATTTTATATACAGGGTGTGCTAAAATTTAAAAAAAAAATTATTCCGGCGCCAAAAGGTTAATTATTAATTAATAGTTCGTATATGTACATTTGTTGGTATAAATAAATAATAAGCAGTTAGTCAGTGTTTTATTCCCTTACTTCGTTGTGTCCCCTTTTAATTTCAAAGTGTTTTATTGCCTACTGTTTCATTTACCTGCTGCGCTGATCGCAATGCCAGTAAACCCTCAGCCTTGCTGCTTGCTTTCTGTTTCCACGGCCGCAGGTTGCAAGACCCATAGCTACGGAAAAGCATTCATGCTACGGAACGTAGCATGATGTTAAAATTAATTACTTTATGAAATTAATGTTGGCCAACCCGTTTTAATAAAAAAAAATGTTTTGGCAGTGTATACAGGGTGTCCCAGGAGGAAAGGACCTAACTTCGGGAGAGTGTTCCTTAGGTCAAACTATACCGATATAACCCAAAACACCTATATCCAAAGTTCAATGGTTACGGAGATGTACTAGTTCGTTTGCTCTGTGCGTAAAACATATTATGCAATGTGGATAATCACATGACAGTAACAGTTGCGAGGTATTGACGTATATCATTCCGTGTTGTCTGGGCGCTGTTTCTCAGAACGGTAAGGAAACAATAATCGGTATCAAAGTTTGTTTTTTTTTGGTTTCACGACAGGGACAGCAATATAAGTGTCCGGAAATTTCTGCGAGAATGCACGGTGTCACGTCGCAGATGACAGTAATCTTTACGCCTACCCAGACCTATTTAAAATGTCTTCAAAATATATGTAACATCGAACATTAGGTTCAGCGTCCAAATTGAGACGCTCCCATTACGTAAAATCAATCTCCTCAAGCTCATGTTTTCTTCACAGTCAGCAGTCCGCAAGAGACGGTATCGTTTGCGGCTCTGCTGCAGCTGGAGCGCTAATAAAGAAATTGTTTGCGTTTGGAATTCTAAGTAAATGCTCTGATAAAATACGCAGAATCTGCTGCATTTAAAAAATAAACTTTTTACGGTAGGTGAATATTGTTATATTCTGCGACATGACGCTGTGAAGTCTGGTAGAGATGTGCCGTTGTTTCGAACGATCCTGCTGTCCCCTTTATCAAAGTAGATGAATTTGTCAACGGTGATCATGGAGACAGCAGTATCTTCTGAACGTTTTACCAAACTACACGGGGTCAAGTTTTCGGAAGAGAGCAGTCGTCACCATAGTCTCTGTGGTAGCCTCAAATGGCACCCTGCAATAGTACCGTTAAACTGCTGGCTGCTTCAGCATCTCGACGTGTTTTCCTGCTGTTATTTGACGGTTGATTTATATGTAGAAACTTAATTTTTGCAGTGGCGTAGACCCTATTTTTCTTTGTAATCTCCGTACGATTAATTTTCCACACTCTTTATTGTTATATTTAATTAAACCAGGCAGGGACGCGCGTTGTAGTGGTTAGCAATTTCTCCTCATTTTCTGGAAGTCTCATGATAAACGCCCAAGCCCTAATGCTGTTTACATTCACGGAGGATTTTCATTATTGTGCTCAATTCGCCAAATAATCTGCAGTATTATTGTGCTCAGTGACCCAAATGTTGTGCGTAGTCGTCCTCAGTATCTCCCGTCTGTAGGCTTTTCAAGTTTAGTTCCAATAATGTTTCACGTTTATTCCGTATAACAAGTACAGCTACAGCTCCTGCGGACGACAGCAGTAAGGCGAGTGAAACCAAGAATGTGTCGGCTTATACAAGGTGGCGCAACAGCCACTTGTCACTCGGTGTTTAACCTGTTGCCTCTAGTGTCAAGTGACTTTTCTGCCACACTATACATTAGCCAACTAAAAAGAAGGTAAAGGTAAACTTTTCCCGTTACAGGCCCGGTGTGGCCCAGAGGGTGGGTAGAGGTATAGCTCTACTCTTCCATGACCGCGGAACTAGAAGGGGGTGAGTGGTCAGTAGCACGCCCCGGCCGGACTTTACCCCAGGGAAAAACACGGTACCCATTTTACAGGAGGCTGGGTGGGCCCCAGGGCCGGTCTGGACGGGCGGAAAATCTCCCCCCCCCCACCGGGATTCGATCCCGGATCGTCCAGACCGAGTTAATGGGCGCGCGCGCGGACACGCACACATATATTTATATTTATTTATTTATTTACTGCGATTGGGTTGTTACCCGGTGGCAGTGGTTATTTTACATGTAAACTACACATGAAATTGGTTACTAATAAATTTAAGTCCGGAGGGCTACATGAGAAGCATGTAGTGGCAACTTGGAATGTTGGGAACCATCTCAGCATTTGCTTATAGACACAGGGAAACCAAGAAAAATCTGTGTCGAGATGGCCGGTCGCAGGACCTTCC
>Ga0123354_10008210_pt1 | contig 15851 bp, 7 predicted proteins | sample TergutLab28metaG_2_FD_97872 | JGI IMG/M metagenome (GOLD analysis project Ga0123354, IMG submission 97872) | Labiotermes labralis P4 segment gut microbial communities from Petit-Saut dam, French Guiana - Lab288 P4 | ecosystem: Host-associated > Arthropoda: Insects > Digestive system > Gut ...
AATCTGTAACTGTACATATAACAACATAGCTCAATAAATGCACAATGCTCCTCTTTCCTTTCTAATTTATTTATTGTACTTTAAAAACTCAAAACTCCTGAACTGTTGCGAATTGGACCCGTGTGTATATGACGTTTTTGACTCAGAATCAGCTCTGGAATTAAATCCCGAAGTAGTGACCTTTACTCCTAGGACACCCTGTATATTTACCACGGGTGATACAATCACAGTTTTCCCTATGAGCAAACAGCCGTCACTCAATGAAGACGTATGGGGGAATGGGTTTACATCTCCACGCATTAACTTAGGCACTATTCCAGTGTTAGTAGCCAGCATCACGCACTGACCAGCGCTGTGATGAAGACAAACATCTCTGCGCCTGTCTGGAATAAAACTCCGTTTCCTCGATCATCCATTTCGTAGTTTAGTCTCTGTACCACCTGCATAGAAAATGTCAAATTCGAATACATATACAGTGTTTCCATCCATTGTAGTCATAGTGTACGTAATACAGAAGACATATATGTAATATTTGTACACATCAACCAGTTAGAACATCCGCTGCGTTTCCCAGCAGTACCACATATGTGCCTTCTGCTAGAAATAATTTGAACCACGCAATTTAATTAATTTATCCTAAAAAAAGTATTTCAGTGATTCTCGAGCGATAGTCTGACGGCTGTGAGTTCATAACCCTAATGCGTCCCGGCAGTGTATCAATGCTCCACTGATGCAATATGAGCAAGTGTTTAAAATGCATGTTAACAGCCGTTATCTGTTTATCTGCATCGTAGGGTCGCACCAGCTTCCGACCCAGTGACGACACATGACTGGGATATTCGTCTTGTGAGTCATGACAAGACAGCCCTTCATTCGTGTCAGGATCTTACACCGCTCACACAAACACGTAACTCATCTATTTCTAAATCATTTCTGTCCAATTCCCTTTTCCACTACCGTTTCCTTCGACTACATAACATTCTTCCTCGGTTTCCCAGGTGATCGAGATTCCGCGCACTTTTAAGGCGTTAAATGAAAGCGAAAAAAACAGTGAAAATTAAAAATATCACGAACTGAAGTACCTTATGAATACTTGTGAAATTTCATGTAGGTCTAAACTCGAAGATAAGTGTACCCATGGTCAAAGGCCCGTATCCCAGAAAGATGCTTTGTATCTAACCCCACTAAAAAGGAAATGCGCTGGGAAAGTAGCGGTAAATTTAATGTCTTGATTTCCCTGCCCCCCACTTCACGATGTATGATGAGAGTAAGGCAATATTTTCTTATCAGCAAGCAACAAAAATTAGATTATTACAACTGGAGTAAGGAGAAGTATATGATGGTGAGAAGAAAGAACATTCATATGCAGTAAAGCCCTTGGTGGTACTGGCGAAGTCCCTCTACCTTAATATCAGCTAGAGATCTTCCATTAATTAGCTCAGGGTTTTATCCCAGCAGCGGTACGTGGGCATGGAGGTGGCTCTAATTACAGGTTCGCCTCTAGTCAGAACAGTTAGCCACTCGGAAACGAAAGTGACGTTTTATTGCTGTTCTAATAACAGTTACATTTTGGGAGCTCTTAAAATCCGTAACGTTTATAGATAATCGGAGATACGGTCGGAGGTGGGTTACACTCAGGGCAGATAGGTTTCTGCGTACTTCCGCCAGGGTGGGATCAGTGGAGTGCAGGGCACCGGGCGATAACATTTTGCGAAATTGCAGTGGTCTGACGCAAATACTCGAGTCGAGCATTCGTAAATAATGTAACTTAAAACGCAGGTTGCGTTCAACGGGTTAACTGTCTCCACAAAGCAGAGTTATTCTTGACTGGTAATTGCTCAGCTAGCCAAGAAGTTCCTAGCGTATTATGGAAACCGAATATTCATTACCATGTTCACAAAATCCTGCTAATGGTTTCTGTTGTGCGCAGACGAATCCAGTCCACAACCATAATCCTGTCTTTTTTTAAGATCTAATTTAATATTATGCTGCGATCAACACTTAAGTGTTGCAGTTTCTGTCTTTCCTTCCGGTTGGAAACGACTAAATGCTGTATGCATCTCTCTTCTCTCCCATGCGTACCACATGACCAGTCTATCTCATCCTCTTCGATTATGTCATTCTAACGGTTTTTGGAGTACAAATTCTGAACCGCTTCATTATGCAGTTTCCTCTAGCCTGCTGTTGCGTTCTTCCTGTTAGGTCCAAGTATTTTCTTCAACGCCCTGTTTTCATGCACCCACAGTCTATGTCCTTCCTCAGTATGAGGGGCCAAATTTCACACTTATGTAAAACAGCAGTGAAATTCGAAGTATGTGTATTGCACTGCTTTCATTCTTACATAGCGACCGAATAACAGAACATTCTGAACCGAACAGCATCAAATATTACTGAATTTATTCTGCTATTAATTTCTTCGTGAATGTATTTTCGATTTTTTATTGTCTATCCCAAATATTTAAAATTTTTCGTGTGTTCGAAGATTGACCTAAATTCTTCGGACGAGAAGTGAACATACCAGTAAGCTAAGTTTCTTTTAAGTTTCCAGGCCATGTTCTTTACTAGTAACTAATAGAACGTCTGTGTTCTTCTTTATGGTATTTGTGTTTTCACCCATTCAACTAAGGCAATCAACTTAGGCCAGAAGCTGACGTGTCACATTCAATTTTATTCCCTCCTGGTTTTCTTATATCTTTGTAATGGCATATATTCTGCAATAAAGTGGAAAAGCAACGGCGATAAAGCATCTACCTGTTTAAGATCATTCTCAATAGGACGTACGTCGGATATTTGTTTACATATTCGGGCTTTTCTGTAGGTTACGTATCAGCACGTATTACTTAACGTAGCTACTTTCATGGGTACTCCAACCCGGTGGGAATATTATAAAATTCTTCTGGCCATGTTAGTTTTAAAGAATAACGAGAAAATTGTGCGAATATAAGAGTGCCCTTCTTCGAAGGCAAAAATTTTAAAAAATAAAAAATAAAAATTGGTCTGTTCACGGAAAGAAACATAAAGGAAATGTAGATTCCGCGTGAATTATGTGCTGGACAGTTACATTTATGCATTTATTATAGATTAAATAAATGTTTCTGCCAACAAATCGCTGTTACTGTAGAATTTTCAGTTCCTAATTAAAAGGATAAACTCATGAGAAGATAAAAAAATTAAAGGAAGGGATTACAAGAGTCAAACACAACAGTACATAGTAATCTTGTAATATATTATAACATTATGGGCTACATGTTTCGACTCCTATCGAGTCATCTTCAGGCCCTCAAGATGTAGATCCAGACATACAAACGTTTGTATGTCTGTATCTACATCTTGAGGACCTGAAGATGACTCGATAGGAGTCGAAACATATAGCCCATAATGCTATAATGTATTACAAGATTAATATATACTGTTGTGTTTGATTGTTGTAAACCCTTCCTTTAATTTTTATATTTCAAACACTTCGGGATGGTAAACGTTAAGTCATGAGAAGATTTCAGTACACTTCCAGCATTTTAGAGATCAGTGATCCGATGTTACTGAAACCATGTGTACCGTCAGTTGTAGCATTTCCATGAAGCAGCTGCAGTACAGTGATCTTGCATTACCTAGGGTGGGAGGAGAATTGTTGCAGAATCATGAAATGCTGAATCTAGTTGCGGGAAAAGCGTTAAAATGGAAGGTCTGAAGACCAAACTACCGGTATTAACGTCTCTGTGACATTCGTAGTCACTACTGTGCGAATCACCAGGCTTTCCTGATCTTATGCTCCTACTGCCTTCTGGTGATCTTTCAGAACGTTCCTTGATCGTATTGCGCAAGCTGGCACACTAAAGCTGTAAAGCTGTTGGGAAATATTTACCGTCCCGCGTCATTACACATTTTCAATTCTTTTCCGTTCCGCAGATAACTTTCACGGGAAAAGGATCAACAGTCAGTACATGGTACAGGTTATTATTAAATTATTTTTGTTTTTATTTGTCATCCGTACTTTTATACTGTAATCTGTGCGTGCATAAATTCGCAGCTGTGCTGCCGCCAAACCAGCAGAGCTGGACCGCATTAGGCCCATAATAAATGGTGTCTAACACACCTTCAGCCAACCATAGTGGGCTTTGTTTCTTCCACTCAACTGTCTGTGGACTATAGCGAAGACAACGGAGAAACATAAAGCCTGGGAGAACCGATAACAATGATGGAATTGTTTCTGTACCTGTGCTGTAGGTTAGGTTGGACGGTGAAGTAAATATCTACGTGAAAAGGGTAAGAAGAGGCAAAGTCACTTTGCACGCTGGTAGTAGAGGTTCAACTCGATGAATTCTTAATCTTAGCACTAGATGAAGGCGAGTTATAAGCTTCACGCCTCGGCCTCTTTACCCTCGGGAAAGAGTCCCGATAACACTAGACTAGGAGACTGGGAGGTTTTAGAGAGTATAATACTGTATATCCCCTGCTGTCCTGGGTCACTCAGCACGTAGCCAAGTCACTACACAGACTGTACCATCTTGGTTCCCCAAGATGTCTTCATATTAGGCCTGTTTTCCCGTCACTAGATGAATCTGAGTAACCACCTTCACTCAGATGACAGGATCCAAATGGGGAAGAAGACGCTTTGTAGTTGTAGGTATACAGAGATAAGAGCATTTTCGATCCTCTCCGAAATCCAAAACCAGTTGTCCGTCTTTCAGCCATTTGTTGAAATCGTGTGCTAAAGAGATGGTAAGACTGACAGAGAAATATCAGTAATGCTTTCCAAGAAATTCGCTCTTGGCAATCACCCTTTCATCGACTCCATTAGGCTTACAGTGCAGCAACCTATCGTGAAACTAAACAAGACAATCAATTTGGCTGCCACTGTATTGTACCTGCTCGCACAATACATGCAGATGTGGTGTATCCGAAGCATGCAGTGCCCGACACCAGCTTGTCCCAACTCTGCAGGATACATCAATCACCCTGATCACGTGAGGGGACAGTACAACATGCTGGGACATGTTACCTTTGTTTCTGGACGTTCTATAATACAGTAATTAATTAAAGAGTCCCGAAAGGGACACTGCGGACAAATCAAAATTAATATTACGTTGATTTTTTTTTTTTGTTTTTAGGATAAATTGTATCACCGGTTGCCAAACATACATGACGAACAAAGAGTTACGTGAGTGTGATTTTTGAGAAGCAGAGACTTTCTTTCCCCAATTGAGCCGCCGTTTATTTACAAATCAGCGTTTATAAACGGACTGTGATTGTAAAAAAAAGCATGACCTGAAATATATTTTTTCAATTTTGGTAACAATATTTTGTAATTATTGACTTTTGACGGAATTTTGTCGTGACAAAAATTTACTGCTCTAAGTGCATTGTCGTTACTAATTTAAGGTACATTTTCTTTCCATTCCTCTACTACCGACGTGCCTATTTCGTGACCGAACTGCAAATATGTACATTCACTCGATTAAATGTGCTCCCATGAAGACAACTTAGAAGTTTGGAGTGTTGCATATTACCATGTATTTATGATTCACATTTTAATAAGTCACACCAACAAATACACTGACAAACTGTTAGGGATACAGTGTATATGCTGGTCTGATTGATAAAAACAGTTTCGAAGCCTTTGCATTTCAATGGTTTATGAATTAAGCGTATCGGTAGGGTTCAGTCAAAAAGGAAAATATGAAGGTGATGTTTTATTTCAGTTCAGTCTGCAGTACTTAAACAGTAATGACTCACTTTACTTCAGAAAGAGTGTTTGCTGATCAATTTAGGTTCCATAAAACAAAAGGTGTGGCCAAATGACCTTCCGTGATGTTACAGCAGGTAGTAAGTAATTTCCACTGGACTTTAAGTGCCTAAAAATCCTGCAGCATTAAATTCTCTGTACGTGCGTGGCCACTTTGCCTGTAGTCTTCATGCTCATCTCAGAGTGGAATAAGGAAGGCCATGTTTACCACTAACTTTGCTCATTATACCCCGGCGAGTTAAATTCGTTGAGTTCTAAAAACCTTATTTCGCAGCTGCCTTAGCTTCTGTTCCTACGTCGCCACTATCGGCACTAAGTTATAATATCACAGTGCAGCGCAGTTAAAGTAATTAATCTGATTTCTCATCTTTGTGGGCCACACGTCAATGTTTGCTTGCAGTTCTTCTCAGAACCCCAATTAGTGCCAGGGCAGTTGAACACAACTCATTACAAAAAAAATTGTAGGTGTGTCACTATGACCTTCTCTACGACTCACACGATGATAACAATAACGGCTTGCGTGTGGTTCGTTTTGAAACCAGTTGTGCTGCTACTGACGAGTTATATTGATCATTGCAGCTAGAGTTCACTACGTACTGAGGATCACAGGATCACAGCAAGTGACTGCTAGTTTGTGTATATACCATCAAAATCCTAAACTTTGTATCTTATAGATACTCCGTAAAACGTTACTACTACTACTACTATGTCTTTCGCTTAAACCGAAAAGGAAAGGAGTGCGTTATTTCCATATCCCGCTTTGACCTTGGGTGGCAAAGGATTTGCCGGTTGTTATTACTTCCTTAGAACAACCATCCTCGGGAGCCCGACAGGCGACGAAAGCTATCACTAATTTTCATAATGACTAAAATATCTTTTTTTACGACACCGACACGGCGGGAGAACAGCGCCGTCGTCTTCAGATCGAAGTGGAAGACCATCCTGTTCATGTGAAGTGCAAATACGAGCGTGCGCTTTCACAGCTTAACGAGGTAATATTTTGCAAACTGTTGCAATTGATGACATTTATTTGTTTATTTATTAAACCACAAAGTGCAATTGTCGTTTATTATTATTATTATTACTATTTGTGGCTGTATCGTTCATTAAAACCTGGGCATTTTCGTCTTAAAAAATCCACCAGAACCTAAACGTGGTGTCTCAAAAGAGGACATGTCTGGTAAGAAGAGGGGGGGGGGGTGTACCTAGTAACCTGCAATCCCTTAAATTTCAAAATGTATGTTGATTTGTGAAGTTTGATAATTCTGAATGCTATGTTCCTCTACTTTTAACTTCAGAAGCTCATGGCAAACAGGCGCTCCACGAACTGACAACTGAGTAACCACTGGTAAAACATCTATTGCCCTGGGGTCGACTCGACTTCTAACCGAAATGAGTAGCAGGAGTATGTCCTGGAGGCAGTAAAGGCGGTCGGTGCGTAAGGTTGACAACGTTGGCACCTGTATGTGCCAATTGTTTAGAAATTTTGGGAGCCTCAACCTCCCGGATCGCTAGACACCTGTCCAGGCCTGTAATGGGACAGATTTACCTTTAACTTTTACTGGTAAAACATGTTATTGCTAAAAATTTTAAAACTGCCTAACGGTTACGATATTCCCCGCCTTCATGCAGACGAAATGTTTATCCTCATGATCACAAAGGCTCGTCTGAGCAAGTAGAATATAGTCTACACCTCAACACCATTTTCGTTGTGTTATCTCGTGTGTTACCCCACCCATATTTCCTACCAAGATTCTGCATGCACCACGTTAGACATTTATTAATCAGTTTCCTGACACACTCATTTCCGTGCCTCAAGTTAAGATTGATGCCCTGAATGTTACTTATCATGTATTAAACATTTATCTTCATTCATTGCCTGTACTTCAGATACTTGTGTGGCTCCGGAAAGCAAATGTGAATGTACCGTTAAACCAAATTATAACAAAGAACATGAAGGTGTGCAGCTGCTCCCAGCAAACTTATGTGTGTACAACCAGAAAAGCTTTCGCGTGTCGTGTTGATAGAGCCGTCATACGGATGAAGGATAGTGTATTCGTCTGGCCTAGCTGCAACAGCAGGCTCATAATTCCCTGCCGAATAATTAGAACACTACTTAGAGGTCTAAATCCTGCTAGTTTTCCCTTTTTCTATTGTCATGGCAGTACGCGCCGCACTGTTTTCTCTCCCCCATACACATTTGTTATCTTGTGTGTGGGTTTGTTGCCGGATGATGTTTTGTCTAATATTTCTGTTCCTCCTTGGATATTTTCCTTTTATTTTTTCTTTGTTTTATTTTCACGTACAATTACGGCATGCGATGATAAGGCAACGCTGATTGCACGCGTCGTGGTATTCATGTTTGTATGTATTGTTCACCAACTACAATTCCCGAACCATCTCAGAAACTCGACTAACAAGAGAGGCATCCATCGCCTGATTGTCAATTTTACTTCATAAGTTTTCTTTCCTTAGTATTCGGTGTTGCCGCATTCTTTCAAACCTCCTCCTCTTCCTCCTCTTGCTACAACGTGAGTATTACTGTCGTCATCATCATATATACCACCGTCGGTTTGTTTTTCAGCGTACTCACCGATCAGGTCATGTTTTACCTCCGTTACCTATCAGACCGGCTCACATACGAACTTCTTTTGGATGACAATTATTAAATAACCCCCGATTTAATTTGAAGTTTCTTATACCGAAGTTTCAAACTGATGCCAGCTGACAACAGCAGACTTGCTTCGCCTACAGTAGTGTGTGTGTGTGTGTGTGTCATTTGGTAATTTCATCTTCAGCTGTGCGTTGTAAGCAATTTCCGCACACAAAATTAAATCAGCTAGTTACCATCTTTACATTAATGTTTGTTTTACTGTTGTCCTTCCGTGGTATAGGCCAACACGCTTCACCCATAGTGCTCTATGAGCCTTCAGTTCTCTGTTATGAATTTGCCCTTTGTGCACATTCACTTTATTCCTATAACTCACCAGTTACTTGACCATTCTTACTTTGTTCCTTGTAGTAATTTATGGCGTCCTCCCTCCCCCCCCCCCGATTAAATGCACGGTTATTAAATGTAACAATTCAACTTTAAAATTGACGTTACTGCAATAAAGTAAATTGCTAAAACTTTAGTCTCGCCATATTTATGACCTGTTTTCCTTCTTGTGTGTGTGTGTGTGTGTGTGTGTGTGTGTGTGTATGTGTGTGTGATTGAGTGAGTGAGTGAATGACCGTCCGTCCAACCGTCCATCCGTCCCTCCGTCCAATTGAACTTTCTAAGAGGTTGACCAAAGTTCACGAAATTTGGTATGCACGTTACGCCATGACGACACACGCCTTAAGACTGTACTTTATAATTCCCTCTACGTAGATCTGTAACAATAGCACATGAAATTGTGGGGTGGGAGTGACAGCAGTAATAATGTAGGATCCTCACATGATGTATGCCGATAGAGCTTCGAAAAATACACAGATTTCATAAATGTAACTTTTTTTGCAAAATGTAACCCTACAAAATGGCGCCAACACAGAATATGCATGTGGCTTTCGCTCTGTTGGTAATAGGCAATGAATCGTCACCGCTAGATGTGTGAAATTTGGTAGGGACATAGATCGTAAACATACCTACCCATACACATATCATAACTAATTCCTTGGAACACATCCCTTCTCGGGAGGATGACAGCTGTTTCCTCAGTCAAGAAATTCTCTCGTTATTGAACCTAAAATTTCATTACTGTGTTCACAAGAACCTGCCACTAGTCCCTGCCCTGTGTCAGAATAATTTGGTACTCTTTCTTCCTTCGTATTTCTTTACGAGCCAGTTCAGTGTCGTGCTCCCACCTACGCCCGGGTCTTCCCAGCAGTGACCAATTTACCCTTGCCATTAAAAACACGCGTGCACTTATTTTTCTCCCATGCGTGCCTCATGTCTCCGTTATATCATTATCCTTGATTTCATCACCCCACTATCTGGCAAGGAGTACAAATCGCGAAGGTACGGCTACGTCTTTCCGCTGTGGTCCCGGTATATTTCTCGCACCGGTATTTGTGAAGTGTTGTTCACATCTAAATAAATACAACATGGCGATAGCGCGAAACTTTAAGCTTTTGTCCTATAAACGTTCCTTAGAGAAAATATATGCTGACGGAATAAGCTGTTCAGAAAATACAAATTACAGGCAACCATGCTTGCCATCGAAATTTTGTGGAGTGGCCAAACGTCGTAGGACTCGGAAGTACGTAAACTGGTTAGTAGGGTATTGTCAGTAGTTAGTTCAGAGAACTTGGGAAGTGCTGTGGGACACGCCATGAGTGAAGCGAGGATATGGAATTTATATTTTTGCAGTGGTAACCGTCGTTGGCCGATTAGTAATCAGCGATGGTGATACGGAGACTCCAGCGACGATCATACAGCGTCCGACTTCAGACGAAACTGCCCTACTGACTGCAGAATAGCGTAAATTGTTGTATAACGTTTCACCTTGTTCGAGTTTGTATGAAGATGGAGGGGATATGCAAGTTGCACGTCATCACAGTACAAAACGGACTGTACTGTGCATGACGCAATCTCTCGTTGTATACCATCACAACAATTCATTGAATAAGAACGTCACTTGCTCACAGTTATTTTGTTTATATCCAGTTGGAAGGTAGAGTGAATGAAAGAGCGGGAGCGGTTGGATTTCTTGGATAATTGCAATAACTACGACAGTAGAATCTTTTTTGGGAACCTAATAGCTACATCCCTTCTTTTATGGAATCCGAGGCCTCGTTACTATTCTCAAAGCGAGCCTTCCAGTAGTCCCAGTTTTGAGCCAGATTAATCCATTCCGCGTTGTCACTTTCTAGTTCATTAAGGGCCATTTAACGTGTCCGCCCTTCTTTGCCTGTCTCCCAAGCAGTCTCTTCCGTTCAGGGTTACCGGCTGATTTGTTCTGCCCCCAGTTCTTATTTGTCCGATGCCCGCTAATTTTTCCGCCTGTTGCATCCTCTTTGATCTGAATATCGTAACGCAGGGTCACCCAATTTAATTTGACCAAGAAGGCTTTTAGCACTCGAAAAATATTTGAAGAGCCCATAGTAAAATTATGATGTTTAAAGCTAAAATTACTAAACCACAATAAGTAGGGACAATAGTGAATAAATGTGAAATTAAGCTTCGAGATCAACACATTTAATTACACGTATTAAAAAAACGCAATTCATGTAACCGAAAAGCGAAGCTTTATAATTAACATGCGTCATATTTGAAATTTTCAATACGAAGATTTGTTTTCCTGTTTCTTCACAATTTCATTTTATTTTTGGCTTAATATTTGATAGCTGAACTCTCAAATCTGGCGCCACATGTGGTGTGTTTCTGTATTTTTCTTTTGTTTTTGCTTCATTCGAGAATCCAGTTGGCAAAGTATGTGAGAGCGAAAGATACCAGCTAACAAACTGATCATCTCGATACAGCTAAATATCTTTAATATGCAGTAAGTCGTCCCAGCATGTAATTACTTACGTTTCTTTAATATTTCTCAATAACTTGGCGTATGAAGTAACATAAATGGAGTTTCCATACTCTATTTTAGAAACACTACACGCTTTCCTTTCGCAATGAATTCATGTTGAATCCGTTTGTAATTGTCATTTGTGTTCGGGAAATATTTAAACGAATATCATTGTCAACTAAAAGTTGGAATTATTAAAATGAAGATTGTAACAATAATACTGAAATTATAATTTCTATATTGTAATGGTATTTTCTCTTTGGAAAACCCGGTTTCGGTGGAAAATCATTTTGGATACACTGCTGTAGACATGTGACTCCTATTTGATGACGATTAAAAGGGAATGTTAAGGGAATGTAAAGGGAATGTTAAGGGAATGTAAAGCATTGAATGTACTGGGCTGCTCGAGATAGTTTGTACAATAAGCAGTAGGAATGGACTTATATCCTTCATCAACTGAAGTTTTCGTAGGTACGTGCGTAGTGTTCTCTGATGAGATGGAGTGCAGCGCAAGTAGCATTGTTACTGACAGTGCCACAGGGGCCTCTAGCTCATTGCAGAGAAGTCTAATTTCTTCTGTAAGGATCATTTCAGTCGAGGTTTTTCCTTTCTTTTGTGTAATTACTCTCCCAAGACCGATTCGTGCCTGGGTGACGTTTTATTTTAATGTGCAGCGCACAACATAAAAAGCGGGATGTCGGATTGAAATTAATCTAAAGGCTAAAGGGAATGAAAAATAATATAAACACCGAAAGAAAATTTCAGATAATTAACGCTACGTTACCTCAGGTTCTAATTCACAGTGTTATGGCAAGAGTGGCTTATATTGTCTAGGCATTAAAATCGGAGTTGCATTTACCAGTGACTGTAAGACTCGGTGCAAGGTTGTGTGCTAGTTTGTTAGGTGGATGTGAGTGGAAGGACTGTCGGGGATGCCTGTAAACACCTTAATACAGTAGGCCTATCACCAAAGAATACAGGCTGTACTCACTCTTCTCAGTCAGTAGCTTATGTTTGCTAGAACAAAAATTTCTACTAAATAGAAAACTGCTTGTAGTGAAGGGAAAAAAGTGAGTTTAAAGCAGCTTAAAACGAATAGATGCTGTTCGAAAGAAAATTCTCTGAAAGGAGAGTAATGAGGTTAAATGTGAAATTGCAAAACACAATATCGAATGCGGATCTTCAACTTCGGCACACTTACCAGCAGCGATAGCCGACAAATTACTGCACTTCTAGGATGCTGAAGCTTCCCCTGAGAAGGCTTTATGACTGAGTAGGTCCTTTCTGACGTGTACTGTGTGTGACATTTGAATTTATGCCTGGTCGCAGTTCGTCGTGTTTTGCCCAACCAGACGACTGCAGGACCAGTGCACAGCTGTCCACTCGTCGCCGTTTCCCTTTACACAGACGTGCGTGATTTCTCGCAGCTGACGCTGATAATGACGTAATGCATCACACTTGAATTCGGGAGGTTCTCGGATCGAATTTCGGATGGATTACCGGGTAAGCCGACAGAAGTCATTCCTGCTTTGCGCAGCCTCTGCAAGCGAATGTCGGCACAGTGCGTTGAAATATGCCACGAACGTTTCCCTAACTACTCGATACATAACCTTCTTTCCACCTCACTGGACACTAGACTGTACAAATTGTGCGGTAAAAATGTCGCCTTCTGTGGCTATCAGTCAGTCACTTCTGTCGGTGAGATGACGTTACCCAACGAAGGAGACAGCAATAAAATTTTGATATTCTGCATTCCTTCCGCCTTGAGCACGGCCCAGGAGCGACCTGTCCATACACGAGGCGCTGAATTCAAGTGAAGTTAAAAAATAAAATAAATGAATTTGTTTTATTTCCGCAATGCTTGTGCTCTTCGTGACTTGGGTGCTGGCCTGCCCATCCGTCTCCAAAAGGAGGCACTGCTTACAGATACACGAGTACTTTGTCTTACAGTATTGCTAGTTTGTCTAATCACAGAAACTGTGGTTCGACAGACGGACAAAATGGATTACGATGCTTCATTTAAACCAACGCGTTTGAAACAGTGAAGATAAAGAGATATATCCAAAATATTTCCTTTTTCGCCAAACACCTTAATTAAGATCTGCCCAGGAGCAGGGTGTAGCAGGTAGGCTAGTGCCGCCTGTAGCACAGCGTCTGTAGCATAAGCTATCAGTTAATAATGTTATTGGTGAAAGACGCCAGTCGGTTATATTCCAAATGTAAGGCAAAAAATAAATTTAGTTTCATAACCGTCTTACATGCAATGGTGAATGCGTTACGATGAAGTAGGTACCGTAACCTAAATGACCTGAAAATAAATTATTTGTATAGGATAAAACAAGCGATAGACACGCCTCTCGTAACGCGACTCTAGAATGTAATGATGTTCTTTAATCTACGTTCCGACTCCCACATTCCTGCCCTGTAATTACAGTAAGGGAGGTAACATGTACTAAAGTTTAATGGTAAGTCTACCGGCGAATATATAGAAGTTACAGACCGACCGCCAGCAGTGACCACGATGGGTAGCCTGGTCGATGCCTTGAGCCTACTTAGCGGTAGAGGTATAAATGTCGGCTGAATTGATGAATTTAAATGAAATTTGGCATGAATTCTTACGAGAAACCTAGCATTTCGCGAAGTTTGTAGGTCAACACCAACATTATTTGGTCCAGAAGTAGTTTTGTTATCAAAATCAGTAGACCAGTTTCAAAAGCATTGACTTTCAATGCAGGAATTCCACTGGTTCGCATTACGCCTGTTATGCACCACAGTTTTGTGCTAACTGTTCGCGGATCATAACGTAATGTAGGTATTGTGAATTATTGTTCAGAGCTGATTCACCATAAAGTGCATATAATTGCACACAGCTTATTAAAACATACGCATTCTGCAGTGGCAATTATAAGAATAATTGCGAGAGAGAAAGAGTAGATGATATATAGATGGAAAATGGTCAATTGTTTGGAACTAGCCACAGTATCGGTTGTGGACACTGCGCCAAAATCAGTGTTTCTTCTTCGGTACCGCCTCCCTGTCTGTGTCTCTCATCCGAACTGTGACAAGCAAACACTATAGTATTCTGTGTTTTGTGTTTGTATTACCTTACCGCGGGGAGCGCGAGTTGTAAATTAAGTGCTCTAATTTTCACGCAGAGTTTTTGACTCGTGCAGAAGAACTGAGAAGTCTGGGACGTAATTACACTGCCGGTGCAGTGAAATTGTTGTCTTTAATGGCGTGTTATATTCTGTGCAGTTAATAACGCGGGTGACAGTTTACTGCGGTGTCAAAGGTAGGTGGTAAGATGATAATGCAGGTGTTTGTCGTAATAAATGAAATATGGAGATTTTATAGGTGAGCGAAGCGATGAAATTAATTCACCCTTACACACACGTCTGTTTTAGTTTAACACATCGATTTATTTGGAATTAATCTGGAAATAAAAGGGCATTGGAATGTGCCAAATAGCTATGGCGATTAGTGATCGGTGATTTTATGTTAGTCTTGATGCGTACTTTTTTATTTTATTTGACCAAGATAGAACAGGCATTTAATATTCACAAACCCTACTGCCAGCCAGGAAATGTTTTTTTAAAAGAGATTTATCGTACAGAAAGTATGTACATCATGTACAAAGACAAGTTACAAAATTGTTCCATTAAACAATCTGAATAAATATTTACACTACAACACTGGTGAAACAGAAGTGAATTTAAATATAAGTGCAAATAACGGTAGTGAAGAAAATTATAAAAAAAACAGCGAATTCCGGTAAGCTACTTATAGCAGAATATGCTTCGTACATTTATGTTTATAGGAAATTTGCAGCTAGGTAGCAAGGAGGTTTATTTCCATCTGTACTCAGCCGTCTATGGAAGGGGAGAAAATGTGATTATTGGACTAGGATGGTTAAACAAAAATAGTTACGACAGGTCAGTATTGAATTATCCTATAAACCATTTGGACTAATTTAGATAACACTGTGAAAATCGAAATTGTGATTACTGGACTACGATGGTTAAACAAAAAATAGTCACGACAGTTCAGTATTGTTTTATCCTATCAAACTTTTGGACTAATTCAGATGAACATTTTGAAAGTCGAAATTGTGATTACTGGACTACGTTGGTTAAAACAAAGAGTTACGACAGGTCGGTATTGAGTTATCCTACAAACTATTTGGATTAACTGAGAGGAACGATGTGAAAATCTAAATTGTGATTACTGGACTAGGGTGGTTAAACGAAAATAGTTACGACAGGTCAGTATTTTTTATCCTATAAATCATTTGGACTAATTTAGATAAGTGTATTTGTGTGTGTGTGGGTGTACGTGCGTGCGTGTGCGTGTGTGTGTATGTATGTATGTAGTTGCAGTATCCAGCCAAACAGCACCTAAACTTTAGCACCTGTACATCTATTATGTTCACTTCTCGACACGTATTCATGAAGGCTAAGCACGTTTGTCACGAAACGCAGCACATCCTGTGCAGCACCCTTCTGATTCATGTCCCCAGTCCCCGAAGTTAAGGTCCTTTTAGCACTCTTCAGATTCATGTCCCCAGTCCCCGAAGTTAAGGTCCTTTAAGCACTCTTCTGATTCATGTC
>Ga0123354_10008211_pt1 | contig 15850 bp, 14 predicted proteins | sample TergutLab28metaG_2_FD_97872 | JGI IMG/M metagenome (GOLD analysis project Ga0123354, IMG submission 97872) | Labiotermes labralis P4 segment gut microbial communities from Petit-Saut dam, French Guiana - Lab288 P4 | ecosystem: Host-associated > Arthropoda: Insects > Digestive system > Gut ...
ACATACGGGGCAAATTTGGGGCATGGGAGGCGAAAACGCATTCCATGCCCCAACTATTATATTTTGTAATATGTTAATTATAAATTAGTTACAATATATAATGCCCCTTGGGACAGGCTCTAAATATATCCAAAATTATGAATCTTCCTGAAATCGGTGAAGCTGTGCGCAAGGCACGAAAAGCAGAGCGACTAACGCAGCAGCAGCTTGCTGCCGAGGTTCGCCTTAATCCCAGCACCATTTCATTGATTGAAAGTGGGTTGACTGACATCGGCGTTCGCAAACTCGAACGCATTTGCATGCGTCTTGACCTCAGCATCGAAGTTGCCCCGCGCAAAAAGCCGACATGGGAGGAACAGCAAAAAGCCGCAGTCGCTCGATATAATGCCGCGCTCCTTGAAACTGATCGCTTGCTGGAGCCTCATCGGGAAACAGGGAAAAAGCACCATGCCTGAAATTTTCACGAACAAGCATCACGTCGGCACTCTGGCGCACGATGCAACCGACGGGGAGATTCTATTTCCAGTTTTCACTTACAACGCAACGGCAGGGGCTGAAAATATTGTTGCCCTCAACATGCAGCCATCTCCGAGAAAGGAGTATGCCCATCGTGAACGACAGTTTCGCGTGACACTCCATCCCCTGTTCGCAATGAATCTGCCCGGTCCGAAGACGCGCCTCCGGCAAATGCTCACGAAACCCCTGCCCATTGACGATGACTACCCCCTCTTTGAAGTTATTGGCCGCTCGCAAATCGGACGGTTGCGCGTCGCCCATTCCACTGATTCATCCCTTCTTGATGCCGTGCCGGAAACCCCGCTCTACGAGCTCTTGAAGTCGCGCGAGGCGGAAGACATTATCAACAAAATGTTCGAGCGTTACGCGCCTTATTCCGGCGTATCCGGCATTCAGCCCAAGGTGCTTGCCCGTGACAACGGCTCCCTTGCCGCCCTCAGCCCGCCAGCGTCTGTGCGCAAGCCCACGGCATCAGGCACCACCCATATTGTGAAATTTTTTGACCCAGATGAATTTCCCGCGATAGCGATTAACGAATACCTTTGCCTTCAGGCGGCCAAGGCCGCCGAAATCCCTGTGGCCGACACATGGATTTCCGATGATTTTCAACGCTTGATAATCGCGCGTTTTGACATCAATTCCGACGGTGCCTATATGGGTCAGGAAGATTGTTGTGCGCTCGAAAACTTTCAGCCCGGCTGGAAATATATTGGCAGCTATGAACAAGTCGCCAAAAGCCTGATGGGGGTAATCGCACCAGCGCACGTCATGGAGGACATGGCGTTGTTTTTCCGTTCTCTCACGCTCTCCATTATGGTGCGCAACGGCGAGGCGCACAGGAAAAATTTCGCCGTCATCTACAACACGGCGGCGGATGTCAGGCTATCCCCCGCCTACGACATCGTGACAACAACACCATACATGCCTGACTTTCTTGCTCTTACTCTCGGTGATACAAAACGCTGGCCGGACGCCAAACGGCTCATCCAGTTTGGCGTCAAGTTTTGCGGCATGACGCCCGCCAAGGCGAAGGACACTATTGCCAAGGTTGAAGAAGGGGTTTCAAAAACACGCAAGGAACTGGTTGCGCGGATAGGTAATGCCGGCAGCGAGGACGGCGAGGCTGTATTAAACAAAATGCTCCGCGCATGGGAAAAGGGGCTTGCTCAAACCCATGTTGGAGTTGCGTCGCGTCTCCTTGCGAGTTGACGCCCTTCACATCAACGCCGCCTTCGGCTTTTTTGCCATTTTCGCTTCGAACTTTCTTCATCCGACAGCGACATTTCCAGGTATGTTTGATCACAACGGCCACGAGACGTGGTTGAAGCAGAGGCGAAATCAGGGCCATAAAGCCGTTTGAGTTTATCGATGCCATAAATCCGAATAAGTGTATCGTGTAGCAGCTTTACGCGCTGCTTTCCTGTGAGGGCGTTCATCTTGGCGCGGACGCGAACCGAGGCTTTCTTGGCAATATTCACCAGTTCATCACAGGCACGCCTTTCGGCTTGGTTTTGTTTTCTTATCTCGGCACTACGCGCTTTCACCTCTTCAGTTTCTCCGAAGATCTCTGCAAACATGTCGTCGCTTTCTTTACTTGAGGGGTGCGCGCCATGAGGCTCACAATACCAGCCGCGCTCAGCCATCTTCTTTCCGATATATTTGCTGACAACACCATCAGTGCCGAAACACCACTTCAAGTAACTCATCTCACCGTCGTCCCCCAGCATTGCGGCTATCCAGCCTCCGGCACCACGAAAAGAACAGGAGCATTTGGTATTTTTTGGGTCGGATTTATGATACCACCCGACATTGGCAAGGGACGACCAAAGCGTATCGCCAAAACTTCGTTGCTCTCTTTTCAGGCGTTCCGTGAACAATTCGCGGTAATCATCACAGAGCTTATCCCTGAACTTTTCCCTGTAAGCGGCTATCTTATGCCACTTTTTCCACATTCTACGGACGGCGGGAGTCTCCTCCGGGCACTGTGAGAGAGTAGGGGAAGCATCTTGCTTCCCTTGTGGAGAGTTGGAAGCCCCCATTTCCGTGGCGGGTTTTTCAATGCGCTCTTTTGTTTTTCTCTTGGTGGATTGCTGCGATTTGGCGGTTTTCATTTGCGGCGAAATTGAGGCTTTGTTGCGGCTTGGCAACGCAACGCTGTGCCGTGGCAGTGGTATAGTTTGAATTCGCTTGCCATCTCCGCAAGCAGCCCTTGGCGGCTTTTTCCATTCTCCATCCGCACTGAGCGTCACCTAACTGGTGACTTTTGAATTGCGCGAAGCTCCCTGTTTTTGAGGACGTTGCGTTGGCCGAGTAGCAAGTTGCCGAGGAACATATCAAGGTATTCAAAGGTTTCGTGGATGCCATTCGGGATGTTTTTATAGTTGGCCCTTACAAGGGCATTTCGGAAATACCATGAGTGCTCGGCGAACATTTTGTTCTCAACTTTGAACCCCATTGTTCGGAGATATTTGATGGCGAATACCGCAGTCGCGCGGGTGTTGCCCTCCCCAAAGGGGTGTATTTGCCAGATGCCCGCAAGAAATGCGGCGATGTGCTTTGCGGTTTGCGTGAGGGTCAGCGGCTTGTAGCTGAATTTCTGTTCCTTTGAAAAATCGTAATCCAGCGTTTTTTCAATGAGCGGGGCACTTGTGTATATCACTGTGTCTCCGTTCAGAACCCATTCTTTTTTGGTTATGTCGTAATCACGGATTTTCCCCGCGTGGTGAAAGACATCATGGAAAAGTCTTTTGTGAATGTCGGTGTATTGGACTGGGCTTAGATTGAATGTATTTTCCGAAAGCATTTCAGCTATGTTTGCCGAAACCTTGTCCGCTTCCTCCGTGCGGGGGTCTTGGGGCTTTGCGGTGTAATATGCTTTGAGAAGCTCCCTGACTTGCGGGATGGTGATGTCACCCTCAATGTTGCGTTTGGCTGTTTTTATCAGGTAGTCGGATGGTGTGAGGCCATCGACTTGCTGGAGCCCAATCGCTGCGCCCCAGTTTTCGCTTTTTCCCTTTTTGTCCGGTTCCGGGGAGTGCGTGTATTCGTCAAACTCCCATCCAATGGGCTTGTCCTCGCCTATGCTTTCAGGGGCGTCTTTTTCTTCTGGCAACGAGGCGTCGTTTACACCCAGCGAAGGGTGTGGCATCTCGATGCTGATGCGAAGCCGGAGCGCGATGCGTTCGAGCTTGCGCACGCCGATGTCAGTTGTTCCTCTTTCGATCATTGAAATCGTGCAGTGGTTAAGGCCAACCGCAGCGGCAAGTTGCTGCTGAGTCAGCCCCTCTTTTTTTCGTGCTTGGCGCACGGCTTCACCGATTTCAAGAAGATTCATATTTTTAGATATATTTATAATAATCAGAGGAATGGCAAGCAAAATCGCCTGATTTTATGAATATAACTAAAATCTTCGTCAATCAGAAAAGCAGTAAATTCTATTTCGACGCATTCCCCATCAATCTTCAAACTATACCACTACCCTGCGCCGTTCAAGCCTTCCTGACTGACGCCAGTTCGCACTCGCTTGTCGTCCAGTCGGAATGCCAGCGGGCAATGCCTGCCCGCGTGTCGATGAGAACGCGGTTTGGAACACGCTCATCCAAGCTATAGCCGGGATTAAAACAGAGTGCCCCATGCACGTTGCATATCCAACTGTCGGCTTGATGAATATGCCCGCCGAGCACCAGCTTCGGCGCGTGTGTGGCAAGGCGTTCCGTGAGCATGATGGATGCGCGGTCAGCCTTCTGCGCGGGAACGCCGACAGGCGAATCGGCAGGCGGACAATGCAAGACAAGCACGGTCGTATCGGGCGACCAGTCGGCAATCGGCCATTTCACCGCCTCGATGCGCTCGCCGCCGAAATCCAGCGACTGCCCGTCAACAACCAACCCCTCGCGCTTGCAGAGTTGGAGCCAGTTCCCATCGGCCATCACATCGGTTGGAGCCAAGGGATGCGACGGCCACACATCATGATTCCCCGTGCAAACAACGGTGGTTTTTGGAAGCCCTTTCAACCGCCGCCGCACCTCCCGTGCCTGTTGTGGAAGCGGCACTCGCGCAAACATATCCAGCAAATCCCCCGCGATGACCAGCACATCGTAATTCTCCGGCTGCGTTTTAATCCAGTCAAACCAGTGCAAATTGTAATGAAGATCGGATAGATGGAGGATGCGCATGGTGGAAAAGAAAAAGTGAACTGCGAAGTGCGTTGGGAGAAAAGGGCGAAAATGCGTTTCTCATTAGTTACTTTTTGTCTGCCCCTCACCTAGCAATTGGAGCAACTGTTCATCTATATCCTCCCACTCGCAGTCGAGATTAACGCTCGCGGCCACGATGTGAGTGCCGTCCTTAAGGTCGATGGGATGATAGAAACTCTTTCCGACTGCCGGATAGAGCAACAGCCCTTCGCAATTCTCCCAGCCCTCCACTCCACTCTGATTTTTCACGTAGGCAAAAATTTGATACAAATTATCCGAGATCAGTTTTTTGCCATCATGCTTCCCCCCACTCAATGCGTCTTCGTAGAACTTGCAATCCACGATGATTTTCCTATCACGACTTTCGAGCATTATGTCAGTTTCCATTGCAGGCAATACAGCGGTGTTCGGATCGTTCTTATTAGTTACAAGCCACTCCACTACGCGCTTGGGGAGTTTCGTGTAACCGCGCTCTTGCCCATGCCTAGCGTAAAAATTGCGAATAAACCTCTCAAAAATTCCGGCCATCAGATCCCGATCCTGCACGAAATTTTTGAAACGGTGTCCGCCTTCGTCGTGCTCAGGTAGCAGGCTATCAAAGGCAAGCTCACAAATCCAAAGCAGCATCCCGTAACTGGCATTGCCGCGATGCAATCTAATGCGACGGAAAAGCGACGGGTGCAGTTTCACGGACTCAATGCACTTGAGTTGTTTGAGCACTGCGGCAACGTAATCTTTCAGTTCGCGCTCCGCCGATTGAAACGATTGCGAGTTAAATAAAGTTTCGAGAGTTGTTTTTATGATTTGGTTCGAAAGATTGTTGTAGTCCAGTTCATCGTATTTGCACACGGTGTGTCCGCGCTCGAAACTCCTCTGACGGATGCTTTCGCCAAATTGCAGCCTGCCACGAATGCCCGGAATTTCTTCAGTGCGCGGCAGATAATCGCGATTCAGTCCGTGCCGAATGGCATGACGCATGCCCGCTGCCAGCAAACGCGCAAGCAGCTCTACGGTATCGGAACCATTCAACGCTTCCACATAAGTCGGATCGTCTTCAGGCAATCGTCCCCATGCGTAGGACAAAATATAATATAGATTCCGAATCGGAATTTTCGTGACTGTTGCCATTGAGGTTTACGGACGCTCCAATTTCTCCAGTTCCTTATCGCGTTGCTTTAGATCGTCGATCCAGTATTCCGCAAGCAATGGACGAATTTCGTATTTAATTATGTCATGATACCACTGTTCTTGAACCCCTTTTTCGCATTCGGTGCAGAAGAAACTGTGCCCAACTTGGAAGCCTTCACCAAGATTGCGCGTGTCTTCTGTTATCGTCTTGTTGAGATCGATCATGCGTTTGTTGATTTTTTTGATCACACCATCGGAAATTCCGTTTGCCTGCAATGCCTGCTCGAATTTCTCCGTTCCAAAAGCAGGCTTGAGCGTCTCGAACACAAATCGGCGTCGCAGTGCATAATCGACTAGCGAAAGCGAGCGGTCGGCTGTATTCATGGTTCCGATGATGTGAAGGTTTTCTGGAATGTAGAATTTCTCTCCATCTTCCGAATGCATCAATGGAATCGCATGTTCCTGCCCCCGTTTGTCTGCTTCGATTAACATCATCAGTTCTCCAAAAATTTTCGATAGATTGCCACGGTTGATTTCATCGATGATGAAAAAATACTTTCTCGAAAGATCACCTCTTGCGCGTTCACAAAACTTAAAAAATCGTCCCTTTTTCACGTCAAAGCCGCTCTTGCTACCGGAATCGGGACGAATGCCTTGGATAAAATCTTCATAGCCGTAGCTTGGGTGAAATTGCACCATTTCAATACGACTAGCGTCCTTTGCGTCCATGAGAAGCCACGCCAACTGCTTGGCTGCAAAAGTTTTTCCAACACCGGGTGGGCCTTGCAATATAAGATTCTTTTTGCGCAAGAGCAAATGGCCCAAACGGTCAATCTCTCCTATCTTCATGAACAATTCTGTCACCGCATCTGACATCGAATATCTTGGAATCAGCGAAGTATCTGGCATTGGTTTCCTATCCGGCTTCAGAGATATGCCTGTGTCTTTTTCAAGCTCTCCCTCGGGGTCGCTATCGTCATTGATGGCTTGGGCATGTGCTTGAAGCGAAAACTCACTCAAATTCGGCCCGAATTTTTCATGCACCTCGCCCGCCCATTTGAGGTAATTTTCACCCGTCTTGCGCATCTTCTTGCTCCAGAAAACGCCTTTTGCACAAGCAAATGCCCTGCTCTCTTCGTCATACGCTGGGAAAACATCCGGGTTAAACCAAGACATGCCTGCCGTAATTATTTTAAAAGTAGGCCTACTACGTTCAGGCAGACATGCACCAATCAATTTTTGCGACACATCATTCCATTTTTTCGCCTGCAAAACAGCGTCGGCCAATGTCCAAATCGCATCGACTATCTCTGAACGTCGTTCCATTTTAAACCAAGCGTTCCGGTTATTCGTAATTGCTATGCCTGCAAAATCTTGAGGTATGTCAGCCTTGAGCTTCCAACTGTCTTTCAATGCAGCAACCACCTCCTTGCGAGTCGCAACAGTAACGCTGCTATTGAATGATGAAAAAAAAGAGAATGGATCCAAATTCTGCAAGGTGCCCGAATCGCCATAATCAACTTCGCCCTTTCGGCTATAGAGTTTGATCACTTTAAGACCTCTCTTATTAAAGTCATTCAACAGCGCGATTAAATCACCCTGTAGGTTGCGATAAAGCATCAGTTTTTCAGCGATTTCGCGATATATGGGTTTCCATGTAAAGTTGAGTGTAGGCATAGGCGAAAAGTGCGCGCTTACTTTTGCCAATGCCCTGAGTCGTTTGATGCTTGGAATAATGCCTAAAAAAGGAGCGTGTCGGTTCACGCTCCACAATCAGGCATTTCCTTGGCCTTCAAACGGGCGCTCGCCAACACGCCCGGTTGGGCGCGTGTCGAAACGCTGTCGTTTGACTGACTGGAAATTTTGATTGTGGACAGCAGCTTAGCTACGCAAAATTGAATTTGTTGGTTATGTTGTAGTTGCGTTTTTTGGTTGATGAGTTTTCAAGGAAAGCACCAAGAAAAAATCCATCGCTTTCACGGCGTTTTCCAAACTTTCAACAGACTGTCATTCGCTCGCCTTCTCGCAAGCTGTTTTTGTGGCCTTTGAGATTTTTGGGGTTAAGATTCATGCAGCCCCATCGTCTGAATCGACTCAGCACCTTAAATTCGAAAGGATTGTTTGCAGGGAAACAGACACACTGAACTCATTCAGCGTAACCAGCCAAATCCCATGAGCACCATCCTCGTCATACCTGACATCCATAACAGGGTCGAACTCGCCGAGAAAATTCTGAAGGCGCACGAACATTCCGTGGACTACGCTATTCTGCTTGGCGACTACTTTGATGACTTCTTTGACACCATCGGCGACGCCGCCAACACCGCTGCTTGGCTCAAGGACTCTCTCCAAACCCCAAACCGCATCCACCTGATCGGGAACCACGACGTCAACTACATGAAGCCCGATAACGGTCTGAGATGCGCGGGCTTCACCGAGGAAAAGAAATACATCATCAACACAATCCTCACGCCGGAAGGCTGGGCAAAGCTCCAGTGGTTTCACCACGAACCCGACGGCAACTGGCTGTTCACGCACGCGGGGGTGCAACTTGACATTCTCCCAGAATACAATCTGGAAACCGCACCGCTGGATGTCCTCAAGTTCGCCGTCAAAAACGCCGAGCGTGCGCTGGCTCGCAAGGCAAGCCACCCGCTGTTTGAAGCGGGCTTTAGCCGTGGGGGCAGCCAAGCGAGAGGCGGCATAATCTGGCTGGACTGGAGTGAATTCACGCCGTCCAAAAACAGCAGGAGCTTCAACCAAGTATTCGGGCACACCCCTCGCGCGACACCCCAAGTCTGCTTCAGCGCGGAAGGCAGCGTAATCAACATTCCCTTGGAAGACCTCGCCCGCCATGTGTTCCAACCCAAGCCAGACACGCTCATGGCCTACAATCTCGACACTCACCTCAAACACTACGCCATAATAACTGGCGACAAGCTCACAATCCATCTCAGCCCACCCAACCCTCCGAAAAGACGAAAAAATCAAATCGGCTCATTTATGTTTTCGGAAGAAGGGGCAGAGGAGAGCTGATTGCCGTTGACTGAAAGGGCAGTGGAAACCCCAAAACTGGAGAAAAATGTAATACGCAGTTTTGTAATTAACAAAATTGCATATTTCGTAACTGCATATCCGTGAACATAAAACCATTCAGATTCGGAAAAGTTCACGCAAGCGCAAGCCGTCCGGCGACGTATTGGTTGAGGTTTTCGCCTCGTGTCTGTGCGCACAGGTGAGGCAAATCAAAAAGAACTTGTCTCGGAAGCTACTGCTTACGGATTCCTCGCGCGCTTAATGCGCACGAGGAGAGTGCCGTCAACGCGCCTGTGTCTTGTTATTGCTGCGACTTTTCACCTCTGGCAATGGTTCAGGGGCGGGTTTGGCCTTCAGGGTCTTGAGTGTCTTGAGCCTTTCTAGCAACTCTGCTTCGGTGGCAAAGCCAAGTGCTATAATAACCTTGCTATATGCAATTTTTGCCTCCTTTCCGTTAATTTTGCATGTGTCATCCATAGAGCTAAAACTAGCATCGTGATTGTCTGGTTCGACTGAATGGATGGTATCCTTCCTAACGTAGATGTCCCCTACCTTCAGAAAATTCGAGGGATCCCACGCTGGCTTCTTCGTCTTGAGTTGTGAGTTCTCCGCTTTTAAGGCTTCGAACTGTTCCGTTATTGTGGTGGTCATGATGTGTGCTTTCTAATGGGGTATTTGGTTGATGTATTTGTAGTTGGAATGACGAGAGAAATTGGATGGCGGCATTCCAGTCTTTATGCGGGGAGAGCGGTAAGACTCGGCGGCTTGTCAGTGATGAGTTTTTCAAAAGTTCCCAAAATGCAGATGCCTGCTTCTCACCTGCGGCATCCGCATCTTGGGCAAGTATCAATGGCCGATTTAGCGCAATAATTGGCGCAGGCGCGCTCATGCCCGCAGTGGAAAGAATAGTCCGCTCCCCAAATCCTTCCATTGCGGCGAAACTCAGCCCATCTATGGGCGACTCGACTACGACAATCTCGCCTTTATCGTTCAACGGCAGGCCAAGATTGAACCATGCTGAGGTTTTATTACCGAGTGCCTGTTTAAAGCCGGTGCTGGTTCCGCGTATCGAACATCCAACAATCTCACCAATGAGGGAACGGTGAGCGAAGACACAGGAACCAAATTTATTGCCCCACAAGTCTCCTTTCTCAATGACGGCATCGACAATCTTCTCAGGAATGTGACGCTGGTGAATAAGATAGTCCCGAGCTTTCGACAGCCGACTATCGTCTCGCGCTCCCCAGCGGGCTAACATCTCGGAAAAAGAAAGCGGATGCGGATTAACGAGTGCCTCACGAATATCGTCTTCCGCTTTGCGCAAAGCGTGCGCATTGATTGCTCCCTGAATCCCCTGCCCAAAATCAGCCGCTAGGTATCGAACGGCTTTGCCAAAATCAAAATTCATCAAGTGGATCACCAGATCTATGGCTCCGCCGCCCAACGTCCCTTGGCTGCATTTGAAGTCTTTAAACTTTGGCCCGGTCACAACCAGTTTGTGTTCATCAGTCTCCCATTCATAGGAAGCTCCTACACGTCTCCCCTTGCACCCCAAAATGCGCTCCGCGATAGGCTCCAGCGGCAAGTCCCTATATTCTTCAGCCAATTTTTTGAAATCTGCGGCGATTTTTATTTCTCTGTTCATAACTGCTTGAAGTTGTTTTTTTGTTGCGATGAGGTCGGCATTGACGAGTGGGTATTGCTTTGCGGCCTCTATGAGCGGCTGCACCAGCGAACGGAACCGCGCTTGCTCACGATTTAATGCCGCTTTCCATGTCGCTGATGCTAGGCGTTTGACTTCGCTCACATACTTGTCGCGACCTGCTTCCGTAACCAATTTGAAGGACAAATCCGGCATCTCAATTTTCAGCCGTTCCGGCGTGTCTTTGTCCAAAGTTTCGAGAGCGGTTTCAACGGCCTGCTGGAGCGCATTACTGTTCTTGTAGAGTTGTTTTTGAGGAATGTGTTTTCGGTTGCTTCCTTTGACGCCTCTTTCAAGTCCGAATTTGGTGCCAACTTGGGCGTGAAATGCGCTCTGTAAATCACTCATCATTTGTCGTCCATTGAGCCAGTGTGAAGCGCGAAGTTTGCGTCCGAAAAATGGCGCGACCATGATATGCACATGGGGAGTTTTTTCGTCCAAATGCAAATGCGCGGACAGCATGTTTTCACGGCCAAAAAGAGTGTCCGAAAAACGCATGCACTCCTCGCTCCATTTTTCAGTTGAAATTGAGCCTGCTCTTTCAGGCGAGAATGTCATTATCAATTCCACTGCGCGCACGGCGTCCTTCCGGTATTTCGGAGAGCCATTCTGAGCGTGGATGGCATCCCATCTTTCGAGGATGGTTCGGGATGCCAAGGCTGGCATCAAATCAATGTTTGTAATATGCCTGTCCGCGTTCAGAGTTTCGAGCGCACGAATATTGTGCGCAAGCCTGCCGGCAATATCTTCGCGCTCCGTGATTTTTTCCGTGCGAAATATGCAATAATTATTCTCGTGATTATCCATGTGAATGTGAAAAACAAACAGGTTGTTGTTTGAGGCGCATCCGAGTCGGATGTGCAAGGGAGCGCGAGGGCACAGCCCTCGCCGAGCGCAGCTCCCACGACGGCAAAAAGCCGCCGTGGAAGCGTAGTGAGTTACGTTTCGCCAACGAACACGGGGATGTTCTACTTGGAAAATAGAATATAAGAAACGCGGGCGTGTTCATGACGAAGACCTCGCTTCCGTGGGCGCAGCAGTTTGCTTTGGCGCGGATACCGCAACACCAGAAACACGCGGAGGTGTCTTGCTGTCGAGGGCATCAACAAAGGACTGCGCAAAGCGTTTTTTTATCAACCGTGGCAGTGCCTTTTCGGCGACCTTGCCGAGTTCTATCTCTAGCCATGAGATGTCTTCTTGCGCGGGGGAGTATCTGGGGGCAATGCGGCTTGCCTGTTCAGCTATTGATTTTGTATTCATGTTTTTGTGTCGTATTGGATTGTGTGTTGATGGTCTTTACTTGCCTGTGTTGAACCTTGGCAGGGTTTTGACGAGGATGGTGAAAAGTTGCATTATCTGGGGCGTGAAGAGCGGCCTTCTATCTTCCTTATCATGCCGATATTCCCAGCACGCCCAAGTGTTGGAGCTGATGCCAAATTTCGCGGCAGTCTTCCGCATGCTGAAACCGTGTATGCGACGCCAGTCACTGATAAGCTCTGGCAGCTTGAATTCCTGGGCTGTCACCTTGGGCGTGGACTCCGCACCGGACAGTTTAAACGGTTTTTTGGAGCCTGCGGTGAAGGTTATAAGGCCTGCTTTGCTGTCAAAAACAGCGATGGTTTGCCGTCCGTTTTTTGAGTTTTGCTGGCTCGTTGTTGTGCGTTGGTAGCATCCACTTTTTCTGTCAAATCTTGGCAGAGTTTTGATTAAGATAGCGAAAAATAGCATCAACTGGGGCGTGAGGAGTGGTGTCGAGCTGTGCTTGCGTTCCCAGTTCGCCCATACACGGAAAGTGACACCGAATATCTCGGCTGCCTGCTGCCTTCTGAGGTTGTGCATGGCACGCCATTCCTTAATGATTTCGGGCAGCTTGAAAGCCTTGGCTGTGGCTTTGGGCGAGGACTCTTTGCCCGACAGTTGGAACGGCCTTTCTGAGTCTGCGTTAAAGGTGATGCGGCCAGCTTCGCTGCCGAAGACGGTTATGGTCGGCATTGCGGCAAGCCATTCACGTTCCTTTTTTTGCTTTTCCGCGAGTTTCGCTTCGCGTGCCTCGCGAAGTAGGAGATTGCGCGTGGTTTGTGCGAACGAGGACAGGGGGTTCCTTTTCGAATTGGCTTTAGATTTAATAGTTCTTAATCGCATGGTCTTTTTTAGTTTCGTTGATTTATTGTGTGTTTTTGTGAGAATCGCTTCAGCCCAAAATTTGGCGGGTTTATCGAAGGAAATTTATTTAAATGAACAAAGGTGAGCCGCCCGCGCGCTTCTGCGTCGTTGGCGGTTGCGCCGAAGTTCTTAGGTTGAAGTGTTGTTTATTTCCGCTGAGATTGTTTTGACGCGCAGCGTTACGTCTCAATTCCGACGGGAGTAATGGTGGCTCTTCCCCGCCTCGGTATCGCTCGCAAGCCTCCTCAAAACTTTTTACTTCGATGAGTGCCTCGCGCCCAGGCTTACCCACCCTGATCAACCGGAGCCAACGATCCTCGGTAGGGGCATTTCTGGCATTATGTAAAAGACGTTGTAAAATTTTTTTCGAGGGCAATGCTACCAGTGCTTGTCGATGGGTTATTGCAAACGGATGAACCCCATCGATTAAGATTTGGTAGGTGGATGTCGTGACTATTTGTGGCTCTCCCATAAAACGATGCCAAGGCAAACAGATCTTTCCAAAAAAAGAGAAGCGCAAAGTTGCACAACTAATTATTGACCATAGGAATGTGAGATAAAAAAGTGTTTTATGTCAAACACTTTTTTATCCTCTTCAGTCTAATACCCCGAAGCTCGCTTTGGCTTGGTTGGGCGAGCGTGCTTGAGGGTGAATTACGTGTTGGTCGAATGAGTTTTGGCGGGATTGGTTAAATACCTCGGGACTTGCCCCGATGATCTGTGCGTCCATGAAAACATGAAGTCAGAAAGTGAAAGTCTAATCCCGCCGAGAAAGCAGACGCGCGGTAGCCGAAGGCAACTACGTCGCAGCAATGCGGGGTGGGGAGCAACTGGAGGCGGAGGAATAGTCCCGAAGCGACACCATGTTGAACCCGATTCGGCGTGTTGCGGTGGCGAGCCTCCGGATCCAAGGCGAAGCCTGCCGTGAGAGTGGCGAAATTAGCCTGCCCCGGAACTGCCAATGGCGGAGCCAACAAGCGCAGGGCGTGGAATGTTTGGAGTATCTCATGGGATAAGTGGAGAAGCCCTGACGACGCACTTACGTCGGACGGGAATCAGAGCATCCATAGTAGCGACGAAGCCGCCCTTGAGGATTTGAGTTCAAGGCTGCACGCCCTGAGCTTTGCACCAGTGTTTGAAAAACGGGCTGTCGAATTGAATTTCGTTATTGCTGCCACGAACAAGAATCTGCCTTTCCGTCAGTGCTCTGGCTGCGGCTTGGGCGGTGGAAGGCGAGTGCAAACCGAATTTTATCGCGGTTTCAGCGGCAGTTGGAGCGAAGCCCTGCGCAATAGCCCTTAGAATGGCGCGTTGCGGCAGCGTGCAATCATGCCACCGCGCGGAAAATTCGTGTGTCATTTGCCTGAAAACGAGCAGATCAAAAGCCTTTGCCGCCACTTGGTCTTCGGGGGTGTCTGCCTTGGATGCGATTGTGAAGCATACCATCGCCATTTGAATTACATCTCCGGTGCGCGGCCCGGCCATGTTGATAATATCCCGGCCGAATGGAAAATGGGCAAGTCCTCCGGCCTTGGCTCGATCCGCAATCCATTTTATGAGCAAAGCCGGATCAATCGGGCCGACCTCCATCATTTGAAGTTGTCTGAAAAATGCCGCGTTTGGCGCAGTCATCCATTTGACGAGACGGTAGTCGGAACCCGAAAAAATGAAGTTCACGTTTCTGAGATGCTGAATGCAACTGCGAAGCTGCCAGTCAATCCGCGCACCGCCAAGGATGCGCATGTCCTGAAATTCATCGAAACAAATCGTCCACGGCCTTCCCTCTGCGCCAGCGCGAGCGTTCAGGTAGTTCAGGACAGACACGAGATTTTTTGGCCCGTCCTTGGGGCGTAACTCCGCCGACAGTTTGATGCCTTCCGCATCGACGGTGACTGACGAAAACTGTTCTTTGGCAAGCCGGAGTAATTTCGGTAAAAGCGATTCATCCTCTCGCGGCGCAGCCGAAAGAAGTGCCTGTGCGACCTCGTTCAAGCTGGTTGCCGACGACGCATCGACAAAGACTAGGCATTCCTTGGAAATCGTGCCGGCGTTGAGGATGAGCGAAGTCTTCCCCATTCGCCGCAATCCGTGAATCAGCAGGCGGCGTCCGCGTTCCCCCATGAACGCGCAAAGCTCCTCCATAAGTTCATCTCGGTCGGTGAATGCCCAATTGTCGCTCGGGGATTCGAAGAAAAAAGGATTTGAGTTGGTCTTCACGGGAATACCTTGCCCCAAGAGACAAGGGCGGTCAATGCAATTATGCAAAAAAACATAATTGAAAAAAATATAATGCCATAAATTAAAACGCCCCCGGCACTGCTCGGAGGGCGTGTGAATCAAGCCATCAGTTTCACACTTGGCTCGGCTGTCCATCCGATGTTATGCACCAGTTTTTCGTAAGGACAGGAGTGCCAAAGAAATCATTGCCGAAGAACGCTTCTCCTGAAAATTGGCAGGGAACTTTCCCTCGAGTGGTTAGTGGCATATTAGTGGCAGATTTTTGGCCTGTGCCGAACAAAACCAAACAGTGCCAAACGAAACCGAAAAAAGGTAAGACCCGCTGTAACTTGCGTTATCAGCGGGTCTTACGAGGGAAAAATTGGGTGCAGGGGTTGGATTTGAACCAACGACCTTCAGGTTATGAGCCTGACGAGCTACCAGTCTGCTCCACCCTGCAATGGATGCCTCTATGACGAGGGGCGTGAAGGGTGCGTTTCACACTTTCTTCTGTCAATGGCTTTTTTTCTCGTTTTTATGCTTCATCCATGAAGGTGAAAAATCAGCCGTCTCAAGGCTCTCGAAGCTCCCAAAGTTCCGCCTCCGCGCTCGCCGATGGAATTGTCGCGCGCCTGCGCAAGCTCCATTCGGCGCGCAATGTCGCGGGGCAGCGGCGGTTCGGAATCACGCCGCGCACGGAGCAGCTCGGCGTGAGCATGGCGGTGTTGCGGCAGGTGGCGAAGGCGCACCGCCGCGACCAGGGGCTTTCGCTCGCGTTGTGGGCGCGCGAACCGGCGGTGCACGAGGCGCGTTTGCTCGCCGCGCTCACGGGCGACTGGGAGCGCGTCACGCGACGGCAGATGGATGCGTGGGCGCGCGCGTTCGACTCGTG
>Ga0123354_10008212_pt1 | contig 15849 bp, 13 predicted proteins | sample TergutLab28metaG_2_FD_97872 | JGI IMG/M metagenome (GOLD analysis project Ga0123354, IMG submission 97872) | Labiotermes labralis P4 segment gut microbial communities from Petit-Saut dam, French Guiana - Lab288 P4 | ecosystem: Host-associated > Arthropoda: Insects > Digestive system > Gut ...
GGGTTTCTTCAGTGAGCAGCAAGGAAAGGCCCGGGACTGTCTAAAGAGTATTTTAATAATCGGCCTATGTTAATAGGCCTGTAACTATGTGTTCGGTCACTCGTATATCTGTTACTCTCAAAGTAACAAGTAACCGTGATTGACAGTTTTTTTTAAGTGTCGATTAATTGGTGAAAGAGAGTGTATAAACACCAGGAAACATGTGGATATAATTTACTATTATGCTCAATAAGAAGTAGAGTTTTACTAACCCATGCTGATGTTGGTTAACATTGTTCGGCTTATTTAATTCAACGATTCAGTTACTTTGCTGCTCCCGCTGGCTGCTCATGAGACGTCATGCTTACCCCGAGATGATTATGATAATCGTATTAGAAGTGTGTGAAAACAAAATAATGGGCACCGAGCCATTTGGCCGAAACAGTGACGCTTTTGACTTGTTTGCGGAAGAAGCCCATTTCGAATCCCCCACTCGGGACACCGACTATTTCTGAATATCTTCATAATGTCCTTCAGTGGCTGTGTGAGAATGCTGGGTTGATACTGAAAATTAGGCCACGCCCACTAATCGTCCCACCTTCGAAGCTGTACAGCCGGAGCTACTGACGGTGTCTTCGAATGAACTATGAACATTTACTGAACGTAGGTCGGCATTACGTAAATTGAACTGAACGAAAAGTGCCGTAAATTACGGGAAGATAAACTCAGTTTTATATGTTCTTATTGCTATGGAAGTTGTGAAGATTTGGACATATAGCTGGCCGAAAAACAACCGTAGTTAAACTGCGTTGCGTTCTTGCGATACTTGACGTGTCACTCACAGACACGGTCCGCTTTTCTACAACACGCTGTACCACTCGTTTGTTTTATCAGTTCATTATTTTTCTTCTCTTTTAAGGCTATCAGAACCTAAATAGTGGCCTATCGATATCTGTCGTCGGCGTTGAATTTATGTGTATCCACTTCGGGGATGTAGCGGCCAGATCGTGTTCTGTTATCTCGATATGACTAAATAACCTGGGATGACCATGTTTGTTCTGGCAACAAGAAACGCTGCCGACAGAAAAGTACATCTTCCTACAAGGAATAAATCTTTAATCTGTTTCCACAGCAAATTCCTCGTCACTGTATATCCAACACCTTATCTAACATAAGGCCAGTGCTGTGCTGTTGGCACAGAAACGCGGTTTAAAAGATGGCTACGTGCAGGATTCGCTGGCGGAGAGTTACAAAAGGTAGATTTGTTTACGGTGTCTTGGTAAGTCCTACAGAGTCGCGCGTTACTTGGGAACTACACATATTTTGTCTCTGAATGATGATGAAAATGAGTGGGATGTATATCACGTGTGGAGTAAACAGTAAATATGCCTAGGTATGATATTTTAATTGCGAATCTTCAAAGGAAAAGGCCAATTGGGTGAAATCTGATTACACAGAAATATACACTGGGTCTTGGTGACTTCTGGTTTATTTAATTTTAACGAACCTTTTCCGACAGTACTTTTGTACAGCCACCCAACGGTAATATCTGTTACAATGATTCATCGGAAAGGATATAATAGTGAGTGATTGTTGTGAATTGCAGCATGGTCAAGTCGGCTCAAGTGCTAAGTGTTTCGAGTTGTATTCCGGAATTGAGTAGTTCAAATCTCTTTCGGTTTGAAGACGATAATTTATGAATCGTTGGAGCTGGCAGTTGAAGCTTTGCAGCCTGTGGAAATATACCGGAGATGGTATATACATGTTGCTGATGTATCAAACCCTGTCCAATATATACACGTTGCTGATGTATCAAACTCTGTCCAGTATATACACGTTGCTGATGCATCAAACTCTGTCCAGTATATACACGTTGCAGATGTATCAAACTCTGTCCAGTATATACACGTTGCTGATGTATCAAACCCTGTCCAGTATATACACGTTGCTGATGTATCAAACTCTATCCAGTATATATACGTAGCTGATGTATCAAACTCTGTCCAGTATATACACGTTGCTGATGTATCAAACCCTGTCCAATATATACATGTTGCTGATGTATCAGACTCTGTCCAGTATATACACGTTGCTGATTTATCAAACTCTGTCCAGTATATACATGTTGCTGACGTATCGAACCCTGTCCAGTAATTCAACATTTTAAACTTGAGGATGGTGTGAAACTTTGATGCTACGTCCGTCAAATTTGACATACAGGATCCTTTTATTACGCCGTATTCGTTTATCACTACCTTATAATCTCAAAAACTTCCGAGTGTAGCGAACCAGGCCACACAGGGGCAACTCTGTATCGAATTATGGACGTATTTGTAAGTTGTCTGTTCGAATTAACATCTCATGTTACATGGCTTATCAAATGAGAATGGTATCCTGGATTTCAGTGTGAACCGTCAGCTACTCAAGACTCAATACATTAAAATACATAAAAGATGAAGTTTTTCGTGGCGACACCAAGAAGACCTGCAGAGGAACAGGAATAGCTCCACTCGTTCTTAACTTTGTCACTAGGCGGAGGTCTATGATCAACAATATACCCCGGACGCTTTACTACGGAAGAGAACCATAGTAGTCTACCCATTTAATAGGAGGCTGGGCGGGCCGCAGATTTGGTCTGAATGTTTTTTTTTTTTAAATAATGTTTTTCCTGCTGGGATTCGAAGCCTGGATCGTCCAGTCCATAGGTTAGTCGCCGTACCGACTATGGTACCCTGTCTTTATGAATAACAGTATGGATCAGTTTATCTGGCATAGGTAGACGTGAGACAGGAGAAGGACGAGACTGAATCAGGCTTACTGTCACTGCTGCATTTCGTGTTGGCGGTTAGATGTTTTTTGTCAGTGAGTCACACCAACATAATTATTAAGCATGTCAAGAAATTCCACATACATTCCACAAACTGAAATTTGGAGTTTCCACTGCCGTGAGTATCAAATTTATTGTCTCCTTGGATATGACGTCATGTAGTCTGGTAGATAGGAACCAAGATTTCAGAGGAACTTGCTGACTCATTCTTCAGGGTAGAAAAATATGTCGACAACAGGTTGGTCCGTAACCAAAGCACATGACGTCACGTGACAGGAAACCTTAAATTGAGACCCTATAAAATTCCTAGCTGTAGATTTTTCTAGTCCAATGTTTGTAGATAACGGAGAATTACCTTTAATTTATTATATCGCAACTGGATCTCATTGATCAATAAATTATCCCATCATATTTGTCGGTGTTTTCCAATCAATAACGGTACCGGACTGGTTAATGCAGCGACATCGTGTTAACCTGTGTTTGCAGAGCTACAGCCTTTTCTAACCCCATTCTTGGTTGCGCAGTACCAATCACGGCTACCTAAAAGAGACTTTCAGCGTCTCCTATCAAATCCTTACCTACTCGTCATTCGTAATCATCTTCGAATCTCACTCGAAATTACATTCTGTAAATGAAGAGGCGTCTTTAATTATCCGAGAATTAGTAAATGGTATACCCTACTATCCAGCTTTAAGTATACCGTACCTCTCCACCGTCCATCAAAATTAAGAAACAAAATTAAGATAATTCAGACATTCCTTTTATTGCCATACCAATTTCTGCGTATTCAGTTATGATTTAGAAATTTGAACTTACAAAGATTTTTGTTTACATATTGTACCCCACGATGCTCATTTGAATATTAAGGAACCTCCCATCGCACCCGAACTACTAGAAAACAAGTTTAATATAATACCTATTCATTATATTTTAATGTATAATCTTTACTTTTTTAAGTCTGGGCTTATACTAATTTAATTTCGTAAAGTTCAGATTTCAGCTGTCTGAAAAAGTTTCATTTTAATAGGTTATTTTCGATTATCTCTCTCTACATATTTTTAATTAGCTGGTGATGGCTTTTCACTAAAGCCGAAACATGTAACAAGCAATAAAACCGACTTAAATTCAGTTGTGTGTTGACGCCTTGTACTTCGCTTTTACTGATGGCATAATTCCTTTGTGTGTGTGTTGGTGGACCTCCTTTTGAATCACGGCACTGCTGCTTTCTACCCAGGAGTTCTTGGACACGGAGGTGTTTCGTGGTCTTTCTCAGTCCTTCCAGGATGACTTCAAATTATTTAAAATTCTTTATTCATTATTATCCTGCCATTCGACATTATGAAATCTGAGCTACTGACAGCTTTGTTAAGCAAACTGTAAAAGGATAAAAGCTGTCACTGCAGACGTTTATCTGGAAGTTAAACCACACACTAAACACGTAAGCCACTTGTGAATTTGATGTATGTTTGTCCGTGCATTGTTGTATAAGCGTAGAGAAGAAAACCAACTAGATGCTACTGAATGCTTTATTGCACTTATATTCTGCTCAACAAGTTTCGGGCACTTATATGCCCATCATCAGCAACTCGAGAATCTACTTGTATAATTACCACATATGCTGTGTAATGCCTTGGTTGCTGGTTGAGGGTAGCTGCTCGAGCAACTTCCCTCATCCCGGACGCATAGCCTGCTGCCCTGCACCTGACCGCCGACCTCCAGCAACCAAGGCATTACACACCATATGCGGTAATAACACATATATAGTCTCGAGCTCCTGATGATGGGCATATAATTGCACGAAACATGTTGAGCAGATTATAAGTGCAATAAAGCATTCAGTAGCATCTAGGTGGTTTTCTTCTCTACGCACGTAAGCCACTGTTTCACTACGCACCACCAGCCGTCTATATGACAGTTTCTCGTGTGACAACTTTCTTACCTGTCGGCTATCTTCACTGGTTTCTTTCACTGTAACACCGCCATTGTACATCACGCGCTTCCTCCACTGCAGGAACCTCTTTTGATTCTCCTTTTAAAAAAAGTCCGCAGTTCAAGCCCCGCTTTATTACATCTCGGCCTAGTTCCCGAAATAGTTTCGGAGCGAGAATCTCTTTCCGAGTACACACAGTAAGTTACGATGACATTGCATAACTGATTCAGCATCTCTTCCAAAATTTGGTGGGTTAGACCTACACAACAACCGTCGGAACTTAGCCTCAAGGACGAGTTTGAACTTAACGTCAAGGACGAACTCTTCTTATGCCAAAGCTCATCCCTGTGCTCCTGCACGGACCAAATCCATTTATTGTCCGCTATCACAACACATTTCCTGAAGTTCATCTTAATGATACGCACTTCTCCTTGACTTTCTAAGAAACCGTCTGCGCTGCTGAATGTTTCCCCTTTTAAACTATTCACTCATTCTTAATTCCATATCGGAGCTACATATTGAACCGAATTTACTTGCCTGATAAAAAATATTGAATTTTACTAGGAGTAATTTTTAAGTTCTTTTTACGAAATTGTGCGTGCTTGAGAGAGGGAGGTGGGGGGGAAGAGAGATAGAAAAGAGAGACAGAGATAGAGGTTGGAAGAACATCTGTAAAGGGTAAAGGTAAAGTTCACCCTAGAACAGGCCACGGAGGCCCATAGGGGGGCAGCGGTATAGATATACTTTTTCTTTAACCTTGGTGCTAGATGTGATGGGTGGTCAACGCCACACCCCGGCCGCCTTACCCCCGGGAAAGACCCGGTACCCATTGTATAGGAGGCTGGGTGGGCCCCAGGGCCGATCTGGACAGGTGTAGAAAATGTTGCTCCCCCCACCCCTCCGGAATTCGATCCCCGGACCGCCCAGCCCGTAGCCAGTCGCTATACCGACTGAGCTATTCCGGCGCGTGAGGGCATCTGTATCGGAATAAATTTTGAATGATTGGCCATATTTTAGAAATAGTATGTATTAGTTGCGCAGTCGTACTTTCAGTTCTGTACTCACCAGATCATTGATGGCTTCTACGTCATATTCTTAATTTTAAAAATTCCATTTCCTTGCAGTTCATAAGTACTAGTAAATACGTAAGTAGACTCTGTGAAAACAGACGTGTGGAAATTCTGATAGCTTTGTGGAAGAATTCGGAGCATTTAAGTATGAATTGGAAAACATGCAGGCCTCGACAGAAGTGGTCGTGACCTACTGTGATGAGCCGCCCGAACATTCTGCTACAGCTGACCGGGACCATTATGTTTAGTTGGAATAATATCGCTTACAGAGCCTCATACATTGGACCGAGGGAGGTCATCATATGGCCCCCGACCCACAAATTTGGTCACCTGTGGTAGTAGGTTGAGGAAATCCACGAAAACCCTTTTAAATAGGTGACTTACGTCCGAATTTCGAGACCTGGGCTTTCGAAATACATGTCATGTTACATGTCAGTCATTTGCGTTCACTTTCTTATCCGCAGACGTGGTCAAAACGTATTTACGTGTACCCGTTGTGCCTGTACCGGTGCTTATGGCGTATTACCCCAGAAGGCTTTAATAAGACATGAATCTCCGAGCGTGTTTGATACGTGTTTTCTTGCGCTGAGCGACGCTCGTTGAGTGTTAATAGTTATGAAATAAGCAGAAAATTTGTGGACTTTGAGGGAGGTAAAATAATAATGGGCTAGAATTTCTCATGGCGATGGTCGCGAAAGGTACTGTTTTCTAGGATGTACCGCCGTGTAGTCTGGTTGGGTGTTACCGACGTTTCGGAGGCGGCTACGGCGTCTGTACTTAGATCGTACGCTGACGTTGGAGACCAGATCCCTCCAGAACGTGTGTAATTGTACCAGAACGCTCTTGTACCTGAAGATGGAGGCAACTAGTTCCTGCGAAACGTTAGTACCTCTGTGCCAAGCAACTATAGCGTGAATTTGGAGACAGCAGGATTGTTAGAGACCTTTGTATCTTTCTACCAGACTGCACGGCTTCATCGTACAGTATAAACTACAGTGTTAAGTTATTCTGCAGTAAGAGTTGTAGTCTTGATTTTCCTTCAGGTTGCACCGTTCTCTTCCCTCCCCCTAAACAAAAGAGGTAGCTACATCTTCTATATATTACAATTTTACAACCTCAAACTTCATTTAAAGGCCCAAAAAGGTTAGTAATTTTGCTGCTATACCAGCTATAAATGGATAAAATCATACGCGTCACATAATAATTGAGAGCTCTGGTCCGTGTATGAGAGCTTCTTTTGGTTACTTGAAACGATTTCCGAAAGGGCATTGCTTTTAAAGTCTCCCACGTATCGCCCGTTTTTCTTTGTAGCGAAGGTTTATGCTGATGAAGATGGAAGTGGAGCATTGGTCGAATGATATTGACAGGTAAACCGAAGAACTCTGAAAGAAACCTGTGCTTGTGCTGTTGTGTCCACCATAAACCTCACATGGAGAAACACTAAAATGTATCTGAACATTTAAACATTTATTCTGTACCGCAAAAGCAACAGGCCCGGTCTCAGTTACAAATACCATTCTGTTTGAACTGCATAAGGAACGTATGTTCGTTTGTCTATATTTTACAGAGAACATTTCTTCTAGAAGGTCACAAACCTCAAAATTACCACATGCTGTTCATAACCTTCGTCCACCTCTTTCGACGCTTTTTAAGCTTCAAATTGGCGTCGTCATGTAAGATAACGTTCAAAAGAATGTTGCAATCAGTGGAACACTATATTATATTATATAATTATTATATTATATTGTATTATTATATTATATAGCATAATGCAATCAGTGAACACAACATTAAATTGTATAACATAATGTTGTGCTCACTGATTGCCCTATTCGTTTTTCTTGAATAACGCAACGGGGATGCGCCGTCTCGGGTACAACTTTCAGTCATTCACAAATATTTCTTATAATTCAGGTATTTCAAACATGCTTTCTTTTGATCGAATAAACATGTTTAATGTACCGGTACTTACTTTGGTCTTATATTCGCTGTATGCTCATAATTTTGAAATAATAAACTACAGTGTGGCACCAAAAATTGGATTAGAGGAAAACAATTATAAAAGAAATTGAACAGAACCAGCTTACATGGTACGGCTATGTTCAAAGAATGGCAGAAGGAAGATTACCCAAAATAGCATTGAAGTGGATGCCGAAACAAAAGAGAGCACGAGGAAGACCGAAGAGAAACTGGGTGGAAGGTATAAGGAAGGCCATGAACGAAAGAAACCTAAATGAAGAGCAGTGGGAAGATAAGAAGCAGTGGAGTCTAGGTGTCGGACAACGTAGAACGACGTTTTGAAACCGATATATAGATACATACGAGTACATGGCACCAAAACTCAAAGCCATTTTTACACTTACGTCCATCTTACATTCACTTTGTGTAGCCATTCGTATTCCTTTGTCTTAGGCTCGACTGTCATGGTTGTTCGTATTGTTATTATCATTGGGGTTGTCAGGACAACGAGGTTTGTACGGTGCTATATTGTTGCGTTTTAAACTAGAAAGTGCCTTGTGCATGACAAGTATGGCATTAAAGTGGATATTCACAGTAAATTCACAGCAGTTTATGTTTTCTTCTTTCATTGCTTGATGCTTTAATAACTACTGGTTGGGAAGCGCACCTTTTATAATAAGACAAAGTTTAACATCTAAAACAGACGAACACAAGGACAGTGTTTATTATGCTAAGTTCCACAACATTTAATTAAAGCGCCTTTTTAGTGTTTGCGATATGCATCACGACTGAAACTGATGTAACTTGGTCTTTCATTTTATGGCTCACTAGAATATGGTAATATTTCCTCTCAGATATTAGATACTGGCTAAAGTAAAAGAACAATAACTTCGAAGGGACTTTTACGACTCTGAGTATAGTGAGCTTGAAACAAAACTTTCTGGGACGAAGTAATGTTCCTACTTTGGATCAGGCGCTTCAGTCCTTATTACATATGCTCTATACGGTGTTTAGTGATAATCGTGCTTTATTAATTATGTAATAATTTGCTGCTTTCTTTGTGCACATTATCCACTAAAAATTCCGGAAATATTTCTGCTACAATATGAAGTTTGGCACCGTTCACATTTCGAACTAATCCATGGAGCAGAGTCCTTCTTCAGAAGCCTGTATTTCCTCAGGTGTTCAAGAAGTTCCCTGCGTTTTATACAGCTCGAAGACTATTTTCATATTTAGTCAGATCAATCCAGTTCGCGCCCTCAAATCTCAATTTTTAGGATCCACTTTAAAATTGCTGCCCCGTTTAAGCCCAGGTCTTCCAAGTGGTGTCTTCCATTTAGGTGATATCACCAAAACCCTCTTGTCTATTTCTGTTCTCCTTCATAGGTACCACATTTTCCGCCTATCTCATTTTTCTTCATTTTTTAGCCTGAATAGATAATATTTGGTGAGCAGTACAGATCATAAAGTTCCATTTTATAGTCGCAATATCTATAAATATAAAATAAAACAAATAGCAAGATATAGGCATAGAGTGCAAGTACTCTGTCTTCGCCCTGCTATTGCCTGGAAATTTTCAGTTTCTTAATACAAATTTAATTACACACACACACCAACACATGCATGTATGTGTGTGTGTGTATATATATATATATATATATATATAATTTAAGAAGTTTAAAATTTACATTAAAACATACAAAACGCTCCTACATGATTCGATCACATGATCATCCTCAGGGAGCATATATTGTTCCTTGCTAAAGTTATAATTTAAAACATTCACTTTATCACACTTTAGCAAGGAACAATGTATGCTCCCTGAGGATGATGGTGTGATCAAAACATGTAGGAGCGTTTTAAATGTTTTGATGTAAATTTTAGACTTCTTAAATTATATATATATATGTATATAATATATATGCATGTTTTTGTGTGTGTAATTAAACCACAGAATGCGCGGTGTAACGATAAAAAAAATTCTTAATACAAAATTTGATGCTGCCTTATGAATGTCGTAAAACTTGATTATTTAAAACAGAACAACGCTAATGGTGAATATTTTTAGTATGTCTTTCCATTCTGTTACACAGCGAAGGCATCCTAGCTTAAATCATGCCCAGTAAAATGTCACCGGTACTCAGCCGACTTTGAGGAAACTCGCTTGAGAATTTTCTGTAAAGAATTATTATGTCCAGTTTCATGAACATAGGGCAGAATATTAATTCGCTTATACTAGGTCACACACTGTTCCTTAATGATGTATTCTACCGAATTATATTGGTCCTCTCGTTTTATTGCTTATATTGTACTGCACTGTTACTATTGTACATCTTCTTGTTCCTTACTCCGGTATTGGCCTGTCGGCCTCTTCCATTGTTATTCGGAACTGCTCTTCCCATCTTTACTCAAGTTTTCCCAACAGACGACGGCCTGTAGTTTTTAGTTCAACATTTTCTTCGGCAACACGAAGTCCTCCATTCGATCCCCACGCTGTCTACTATTTCTTTACCATTACAACATTTCTCTTTCTCTCCAGTAATTTTCTTAATTTCTCATTCCATTCTTCGGTAGCCCACAACAAGAGCTATGTCTTACTGACTTTATTTTCTCATTTGCGCGTAACTTTACTGATTTAATTTCCATCATCTCTGTCTTATGAGTTCCCTAAATTCTGCTTATGCATGTTTTTACATACAGGCCTACTTACCTATTTTTCCAGACTATTATTTTCTGTTACAGGATTCCAGTTTAATGTTATCCCCTCGCGTATACCTGCCTTTACCAAACGGACTGTGTGTGGTGACTGTTCTCATCTTAAAAAGGTTATTTGAAGATACGAATGTTTGTGCTTTGTCTCGGCGCCTTCTTCTTTGTGCAAACTATCTCTTGTTTGCAGACCATTTTCAACTATTCATGCTCCTGCTACTGCTCTGTTTACATTATTGTAACTATCGCTCGCAGAAGCAGCGACTCGCATAACCACTTTTCCAGAGCCTTGTTCACAACAGTAAGTCCATTTCGTACTCTATACGTCTGCGGATGTCACAGCTCAGTCCTATTACGGAATCGTGGTAGGGGTTTAATTCATGTCTGGCTCGGATTTTTCTTCACGTCTTTGATTTCACTCAGCCTCTATTTCAGGATCTGCCGAGCATGTGTGAAGTACAAGAACACACTATCGATTCATATTGTTAAAACTTTCGAAACGAATTATTCAACATATATTTTAATATTATTCGAACTAGATCTGTTCGTTTCGAACTTGCTTAATAACACCCCATAGACATTAATTTGTTTTACCACTTTATTATCTTAAAAGACTAGGTCTGTTTACCTCTCACATTTCTACTAATATCTCATTCCATCAATTGATGTTCCTCCGTTTCACAGTCAGACCGCTAGAGTACGATATTGCTTCATGCTTCCCAGAAACATATCCCCATTATATTAATCTTCTACTCTGAAATTTTGTGTTTGTAACGCTGTAAATCTCTAACTCCACTATAGCTTTACCTTATTCACAAATTGCAGATCAACTGATGTTATTGTCAACGTCAAAAGGCGATGTTATTGGTTTCGTCAGAGTAGAAATATCAACGGTTTGAAGGCAGTTATTAATTTAGGGAACGGCCTTGCCCAGAATCGATGCCTTGTCTCGCACTCCCAAGTCAGGCGCTTTATTAACGGAGTTTGTCATCGCAGCCTAATCCGACTAGAATAGAAGGAACAGTTACGAAGTCAGAATGAGGTTTGACGTTCATAGGTCCGTGCATCGTAATATATTTATATAGTAAAACCAACTAGATGCACCCATATATCAAATTTATTTTATTTTGGAATGACACTCTACACGTTTCGGACGGTGTTTCCGTCCATCAGGAGTTCAAAATTTTACATACAGCAACAGGAATTTGTCAAACGCCTTTTGCTCTATGTACAGTTTTGAAGCAAGCAGACAGCAGTATCTGCTTGAAAAATGCCTGTTGCTGTATGTACAATTTTGAACTCCTGATGACGGACGGAAACACCGTCCGAAACGTGTAGAGTGTCATTCCAAAATAAAATAAATTTGATACGTTGGTGCATCTAGTTGGTTTTACTACGGAAATATCACAATGAGGTATGATCTCCATTTTGTCGGTGCCGTAGGTCCCTAGATGCAAACATCCCTTGCAGAACCTTGCCTTCTCTCTCTCTCTCTCTCTCTCGTTCTTCGTTAACGCAGACTGAAGGACCATGCTCCATACCCTATAAATATTACGAGTACGGGGTGGTCGGTTGATCCTCGAAGGCTACCAGCGATAACTCGGTGATTGCCGCTTGGCTGTGCTGCGAACGCCACAGCTCTATGACGCTGCATCTGTAGACAGCCGGGCGCTCAGTAGGCTGGACGTTGTAAGGACTACGTTGCAGCGAGAATGTGAAAGAATGAGCGTTGAAATGCCAGGGCTGATTTAATTTAGCTTACAGCACGGATCAGTGGGGTATGCGGGATAGAGGTAGCCGGTACAATTTCCAGGCTACGGGTTTGATTCCCGGCAGGTGAAAGAAATATTTCTCTTCCCAAAAACATCCAGACAGGTTCTCGGACCCACCCAGCCTAATATTCAGTGGGCAGGGGTTAAAGCGGCTTCAGCGTGAAGCTGACCGCTCACCTGTCTGTAGTGCTGAAAGTAAAAAGAAAGAGAGCTATAACTTTACTACGTCATATGCCTCATTGGCTTGCAAGGAGTAGTAGCAGACTGTTGTAGTGAGAACGTCCCTTTGCGTAAAATGCAGGGACATTTCTTGCGTAGCCTGGAAAACATTAAGGTGCGTATTTATTCAGTGCACACTCACCAAGAAAACTTTATGCGGCGAGTGTTGCCTAATCATTATCTTCCCGCGAGGTCAGCTGCATAGGATTCTCTGTTGCCTCTACACTGTTACTGTAACAAATGTAGACATACTTACTTAATACTTACTTACTTACTTACTCCATGGAGCAGAGTCCTTCTTGAGAAGTTAACCGATTCTCAACTAGTCAAGAAGTTCCCCACATTGTATGGAACTCGACGGTTCATTACCGCATTTACAAGTGTCCGTCACCTGTCCCTATCTTTATCCAGATCAATCAGTCCATGCCCCCATCCCACTTCTTGATGTTCCATCTTAATATTATCTTCCCTTCTACGCCTGCGTCTTCCAAGTGGTCTCTTTCCCTCTGGTGTCCCCACAAAAGCGCAGTATGTACCTCTTCTCTCCCCCACACATGCTACATGTCCCGTCCACTCCTTTCTCCTCGATTTGATCATTTGAATAATATTTGTTGAGCAGTACATATCATAAACTCCTCATGATGTAGTTTTTTCCACTCCCCTTTATCTCTTCCCTCTTATGCCCAAATATTCTCCTCCACGCCGTATTCTCAAACACCCTAAGCCTACGCTACTCCCTCAATGTGAGCGAACAATTTTCACACCCGTACAAAACAAAAGGCCAAATTATAGGCCTGCGTGTCTTAATCTGTATATTTTTGGACAACAACATATGCAGACATAATGACGAAAAAATATACTGGCTGTAGAAAACACGACGAGCCTTCATGTCAACTCGGCAAAATTTCCGTAAGCGTAGAATCGCCCAGTTGAAGACAATAAAGCGGAAGCTGTACGTTGTGCACTTTGTATCTTAACATTTTGATATGCCTACCTTATTTATTTAATAATATTCCGGTTGTGTTATACACAGTTTTTGATAAGCAGTTTTCAACTAATTTTACATTGCTTTTTTACCCATCTGCTACAATTTTAATCAGTTCTATATAATTATGTAAAAGAATGAGCTCTCTTTCTCAAAACTTACATGAACGATTGTAGATTGTCTTTCAGATGTTCTTATATAGGTCTGATCGTGGACTGTAGTAGGCTGGAGCTCGTTACGTTGAAAGTTTGTGTTGTGTATGACGGAATAGTGTATAAATACTGACCTGAGGACAAAGAGGGATGTGTCACCTAAAGATTAGAAACCATTAGTTTGTCTAGGAAGATTCTCGCAAGTTGACATGGTTACATAGTTACTTGTCAGTGTGTATCGGTGTTGGAAACAATAATATTTCTGAAAACCGCTTTATCCGTCCCTCATTATTATGCGAATGACTTATAATAATGCTGTTAGTGAAGCCAACCCCGACAGAGCCAGCGTGCAAAGGGGATGGTTGTTGGGGTGAGACACACAACGGGGGGTCTTTTCAAATGTGAATCTTTTGAAGCTTGTTAGCGCTACAAGAAACCGGGAAGGAACAATTGACAGTCGGAGTCACGCATAAGTACGAACAGACCAAAGGGACACAATAGGGCTGTATTTCAGTTCGCAATTTCTCTTGTAGTTTATATAGTTGAAAACTTGGGCGGGGAACCCGTCAGAACAGAGAACACACTTATCTTGGGTTAGGTATGTTGCCCCTATGTGCAGATAATTGAACGCTGTGCTGGAAGAAGTGCCTAAGTAACGGTGGTGTAGATGTTGCAGAGTTCAACGTTTCCACGCGGAATTTGCAATACGTAAGTACTGCTTTGGGGACCGCGGTAGCACAGTGGTTAAGGTGCTGTGCTACAAATCGGAAGGTCGCTGGTTCGATCCCAGCTACTGTCAGTGGATTTTTCATTGACATAAAATTCTTCCGATCGCACTATGGCCCTGGGGTCGACTCAGCTTCTAACAGAAATGAGTACCAGGAGTATTTCCTGGGGGTAAAGGCGGCCGGTGCGTTTGGCTGACAACCTACCACCATCCTGTGCCGTTGTCACAAAATCTGGGAACCTTAACTTCTTGGAACCCTCTGGACTGCTTTGCCTTTAAGTACTGCTTTAAATTTAGTGCAGTCGGTAGAGTGGATAGGCTATGGGCTGGAAGATGGAGGAATCGTTTTTTGACTCCCGAAGGGGCAAAAGATCACTTTTCCTCTCACAGTCTTCTATTAAATGGTTACCCGGGGTACTGTTTCCCCGAAGAAGAAAGCTGCCGAGGTGTGCGTTTGACCACTGGCTCCTTCTAGTACCGCAGGTTAGAATGAGTGGCTCTGTACCTCCAATCCCTCATACGCCTTTATGTCTTGCATAAGGACAACCTTGCTTTTATGTACTGTTTATTACATTTCTACTGCTTACCGCATACGCCTAATCTTAGGGTGGTCCATGCAAGATGATGATATGGGCGGGGTATGTTACGCGCATGGGAAAGGAGAGAAAATTATAACATGGGTTTTTGGTTGTAAAACTTAATAAAAAAAGAAAATATGCAGGCATAGATGGACATAGGATTATAATATTAAATGGGATTAAAAAAAATAATACGAGGAAATGAAATGGACCCATCTCGCTCAGAAATTTTGGGGAATTTCGTACTCTCTTAAAACTTGTTTCTCAAGAAGGACTCCTCCATTGAGTTAGTTGGCTATTATCCTCAGTATAGTGAATCGGCTGTGGACTTAACCTCCAGGGTTCAGCTGCTGACATGGTTGATATTCCAGGCCGGCTTGGATTGCAATCATCTTCCGATTCAAAGTAAAACACGGGATTCTTTTCCTGGAGGTAAACCATCCGGGACTTGAGGCTAATCACTGTCACCTCCATCGGATGTCAAGATTAAAATGCATGGAATTGGGTTCAACTCCCGGCAAGGTCAGATATTCCAGTCTTCTTTCATTTTTATATATTCACGGCGAAATGTAGATATAGGGCTAATTATCGTGGGTGATAAGTTGTGTTGTCACGGTGCGTCTGATATAGTCTGCTGACCATTATCATCGACAGGAATGTCGTGTATGTCTGAGCGAGATTTCTTGGGTGTAATACAGGAAGGTTTAGAGTACTGGCAAAGCGGGTTAGAACGTGTGGTGACGAATAAGAATTGTTTGCAGAGTCCTTCTTGAGAAGCTAACTGGTTTGCAGCTAGTCAAGAAATTCCCCGCATTTTATGGAACCCGAAGGTTCATTACCGCACTCACAAGCGTCCGCCACCTGTCTCTATCCTGGGCTAGCCCAATCCAGTCCATATACCCACATCCCACCTCCTGGAGATCCATCCTAATATTATCCACC
>Ga0123354_10008213_pt1 | contig 15849 bp, 11 predicted proteins | sample TergutLab28metaG_2_FD_97872 | JGI IMG/M metagenome (GOLD analysis project Ga0123354, IMG submission 97872) | Labiotermes labralis P4 segment gut microbial communities from Petit-Saut dam, French Guiana - Lab288 P4 | ecosystem: Host-associated > Arthropoda: Insects > Digestive system > Gut ...
ATCGCCGTGCATTGGGACACCTATATCAAACGCCTGCGTATCGAGGCGCAGACGCTGCTGGACGTCCAATCCAAGCAAATTTTACCCGCCGCGCTTGCCTACAGGGCACGATGCGCCCGCGAGGTATACGATACCGAACTGGCGGGAGTGGATGCCTTGAAACAAAGAGATATCCTGAACGCGTTTTCCCTGCAATGCGACGCGTTAATCAGCGGGTTGGATAACCTGAAAACCTGCCTGAAGGAACTGTCCGACGCGCCCACCGGCGAATGCGGACGCGCTTGGCACGCCCGGGCCCTGCCCCTTATGGGCAGCGTCCGGGCCGCGTCGGACGCGTTGGAAACGCTTATGCCCGGTGAACTTTGGCCGGTGCCCACCTATGGTGAAATGCTTTTTTACGTATAAATCGTAGCGGCGCGGCAAATGCTATGGCTTGGCAAAAGCGCGCTCTACCGCTTGGGTAACCATGGCCCTGTGTTCCCCCGCGTAAGGGTCGTCGCCCGCCAGCGACATGGCCCATAAAACCGCGCCCGTGGCGGGCGGCACGCCTAATACGCTGTATTCCAATGTTTTATCGGGCAGAAACGCCGCCATATGTTTTTGATATGTCTTCAATAGTGAAGGGCACTCGGCCTTTTGCCAAACGGACCCTGCCAGTACCACTTCTACCGTACCCTCAAAGTGCAGATGACGGATGCACCCCGCCGACGTTTTAGCCAGCTGAAGCCCGACGTGGTTGAGTATCTCCAGCGCGGCTGCGTCCCCTTGCGATGCCGCGATGAATACCGCGCGCGTCATTTGAGCGGAATGGATAATCTCGTCCTTCTCCGCGATGGCGCGCATCAGCTCACCGGCGTCATAAATGTCAAACATGCGGAAGACGGGCGCGGATAAGGCTGTTTGAACGCCGCATCTGAAAAAACTGTCGTATACGGCGCGAACGCCCCTGCGGGCAATATACACACCGCCTGCGTCGTCGCCCACCAGTTCGCCGATGCCCCCTACCTGCAGGCGGTTCCCCATCGGATCGATGCCGCCTGAAACGGTTCCGGTGCCGTTGATAGAGCAGATGCCGTATCCGTGGGTGGTTCCCGCGATGATACCCAAAAAGCTGTCATTGTCCGCGTCATAGACGTGAAACCCAATACGGCCTATGACATCCAGCAGATGATCGCGTTGGTGCTTATGGTCAATCCCCGCCAACCCGAAGGCCCCGGCAGCCACATCGGCCATGGTCAACGCGTTTCTGTCAAGCAATGTTTGAATACAATGGCCCATTTTCTGCTTGGCGCCTTCATAGCCTATGTGCTCATGGCTGCAGGTTCCGTCGCGCAGGTGGTCCGTGAAAGTGCCGTTCCGGTTAAATAAAAAATAATCTGTCTTGGTATTTCCGCCGTCTACGCCGATTACATACTCGCGGCCCACGCTTCAACCTCTCCTTTTCCGGGCGAACACGCCCCGCCTTGCTTTGATTTTACCGGAAGAAGCGCTCAAGATAAGGCCTGTGCGCCTCCAGCATTTCATCAAAGCAAGCCCGCGCGGAAGGCATGTCCATGGTAAGCGGATGGCACATCAGCGCGTTTAAAGCCAAGTCCCTGTCGCCTGTTAAGGCAGCCTGCGCCGCGTAACGTTCATACGCCTTGACGGAACGCAGCAGTGAGCGGATATGGCGGTTTCCGGCTTCACCCATAGGGATAGGCACGGCGCCGTCCTTACCGACCACAGCCTTCAGTTCCATCACGTCACCGTCTTCCATGAAGGGGAAGGCGCCGCGGTTGGGCACGTTTACCACATGCGTCTGCTTCCTGTCGTTGGCTATCGCGTCGGCCAGTGACAGGGCAACCTCCGAATACCGCGCCCCGCCGCGCTTGCTTAGCAGAGTGGGTTTTTCATACAAGCCTTCATCCGCGTACATTTGCAATAGATCGCGTTCAATTTGCACGCAGATTTCACCGCGGGTCTCTTTGGCGGATTGCATATAATTGAAGCGTTCGCGGGTAAAATAATAATACTGGAGATAGCCGTTTGGTATAGCGCCTGCCAGCCGAATGATTTCCTTATCAAAACCCTGCTGCCCGGATAGTTTTTCCAGCAGCCTATCATCTCCGGATACCGCCTCTTTTAAATAATCCACGCCGCCGCTTCGGATGGATGTGATGAAGCTGAAATGATTAAGCCCCACATAATCCGATTCTGTTTTGGTAAGGTCGAGGCCCAGCGCCTCAGCCGGATCTGTCAGCATGGCAATCGGCGCGTTGCACAGGCCCATCATACGGGTATAGCCCATGTCGTAAAGCGCTTGGGCGCAAATTCCGGACGGATTGGAAAAATTAATCATAAAGGCGTCCGGGCATAGTTCCGTCATGCGCCCCATGATATCGGCCAGTACGGGTACCGTGCGCAGCGCCTTGAAGAAACCGCCGATACCGGTTGTCTCCTGGCCGATTAAGCCGTGCTTTAAGGGAATCTTTTCATCCAGTATCCGCGCGGGCAGTTTCCCGACGCGGATTTGCACAAAAACAATGTCCGCGCCGTCCAGCGCATCATCCCTCTGCTGTGTTAATAAAAAGCGGCAGTCCAGGCCGGCATGGCGAATCATCCGTTCCGCCAGCCCGCCCACGATGTGCAGTTTTTCCGCGTCAATATCCATCAGTACCAGTTCCCGTAACGGGATACTCTCCCGCATGTTGATCAGGCCCTCAATTAACTCCGGCGTATAGGTGCTTCCCGCGCCGATGATCGCGAATTTAAATGTTTTCATGTCGATGCCTCTCCTTCAGGTTTCATAACAAGCATGAGCGCCGTCAAACGCGCCTGCGCGAATGTGTGACGCTATCCGGCCCGGCGGATAATACCGAATTGTCCTATCGGCAGTATACCTGTCCGCGGGCGGAGCGTCAAGGATATGAGAGTGGAGAGTTGTACGAATGGAGAATGGAGAGTGGAGAGTGGAGAGTGGAGAGTGGAGAGTGGTTAGTGGCCAGTGGTTAGTGTTTAGTATTTGGATGGGGTGTGTGGGGGTCAAGACATCGATAAGTCGGTGTAAGACGAGGTAAGCCGATATTGTCAGGGGAAGGGTGGAGATTTGCAATCCGGTTTTCGGGTCCATGGCGAAAGCCCTGGTCGTTTGCGAGGGGGAACGGGGGTTGTTAGGGGGGCTTAGGGGAGGAATCGAAACCTCCCCAGCCCCCTAATGTAAAGAATTGAGAGTTAACAACCGGAAAACAAGGTTCTTCCGGGGAGGAACGGTTTAACCGCGACATACGCAAGGTTAAGGGGCAGTGACTAGTAGTTAGTGGTCAGTACCACGACGTGGAAGTGATATAACCGCGACATACGCGAACAAGACGGGGAAAGAACCCTGGATCGCCGCGCCGCTCACGCGGCTCGCGAAGACGTATCAAGGGCAAAGCATTAATGCGATAATCAGACATGCTCAATTATGTCTTCGCGAACGAAGTGAAGCGATCCAGAAAAAGCTCCTGTACCACAGTATAGGTTAAAGAAAAAAACCTGGATCGCCGCGCCGCTCACGCGGCTCGCGAAGACGTGCCGAGGGAGGCAGTGTATAAACAAGATATGTGGGCTCCGTGGCTCTCGTCTTCGCGAACGAAGTGAAGCGATCCAGAAAAAGCTCCTGTGCCACAGTATAGGTTAAAGAAAAAAAACCTGGATCGCCGCGCCGCTCACGCGAATCGCGAAGACGTACCGGAGGAAAGGCATTACATGGTTTTTATCGGCCGTCTATATAATAATTTCCACTAGGAACCTCTTTTAAAGACTGCCGTCCACCAGTTCGCCGTCTGAAATATTAAATGTTACGTCGCATTGTTCCGCGATACGCGGATTGTGCGTCACAATAACACAGGTGCAGCCGCCTTGCTTTAATGTTTTGAATATTTCCATAATCTCATCGCCCGTTTTTATATCCAGCGCGCCGGTTGGCTCGTCGGCCAACAGCAAATCGCAGCGGCTGGCAATGGCTCTGGCGATGGCGACACGCTGCTGCTGCCCGCCTGACAAGTTGGCGGGAACTTCGGTTATTTTATCGGACAGCCCCACCCGTATCAGCGCGTCCAAGGCGTCCTTTTTCCCCTGCCTGAGGGAAATGTTAGAAAAGTACATGGGAATCATCACGTTTTCCAAGGCGCTTCGGTTGGCAATCAACCCGAAATCCTGCAGGACAAAGCCGATATCCTTGCTTCGCAAGGATGCGCGTTTCTTTTCGGACAAAGCACCCGTATCATAACCTAACACATGCACGGCGCCGCTTGTGGGCCTGTCAAGGCAACCGATGATGCGAAGCAGGGTGCTCTTGCCGCTTCCGCTGGCGCCCATGACCGCCGCCATTTGCCCCCGCTTAATTTGCAATGAAAGGTTTTTAAGGGCATTTACTTTTTTGGGTGTGTTGGGGCAGTAAACCTTTTCTACAGCCGATAAAGTCACAGCAAACATAGTGGCACCCCTCTTTTATCTATTAAAGAATCTTGTTTTCATAAAATGCTTGGCGTAAATCAAACCGGGGATAACAGCCAACAGGATGGGCACAAGCGGAATAAAAGCCTCAACGGGCGCGGCGGAACTGATAACATAAAACATACTGCTTCGTACCGCCAACCCCACCACCAGGCCTATACCGTACATGAACATAACGAGAATGGAAATGGGACAAACAGCCAGGTAAACGGAAGCCGCCGGCTTCATGCCGCATCGGTAGTAAATGAGGTAAACCGGAGCCTTTTCATGTATCTGCAGCAGAATATAAATAAAAACATTCAGCAGCAGGAAACAGGCCGCGATGACACCCAGCAAGTACCAAAGCGAGTACTGCGTCAGCATTTGCTCAAACGCCTGTTGGCAAAGCGTGTCCCGGCTAAAGACACGGATGTTCCGGCCGCTGCCGGCAATGGCCCGCGCGTAAGCGGAAGCCTCGCCGGTCAAAGGGGTGTCGGACAGCATATGATAGGTGTAGTTGGCATCCGGCAAGGCGTTGTTCGGCAAGGGTATTAGTACGGTGTTTTCATCGGGCGCGGCATAGGAAAGCACACCGTTGGTCATGTCGGTCGTACCATACGCGGTGCCCCCTAAATGAACGGCATTGCCGGGCAGATGCGCGATAACCACGCAGCTTAGTAAGTATTGCGGGTAATCCCGCGTTTCCTCATCACAATAAAAGCAGCTGATATCAACACTCGCGCCTACCGCAAGCGCCTCCCGAAGCGCGCCGCCAATGGCGATAGGAATGAGCGGTTCGTGCTCGTTTTTTACAAACCATTGGCCGGCCTCAACCGGCATGGGGATATCCTCTAATAAGAAAGAATCATATAAGAAGGTTTCTATCCGGAACTCACGGCCTGCTATGTTCAATGACGTGCCGCTCAGCAAGACGCGGCCGGCCCGGGCGTCCGGCAGGAGGCGCTGCAGCGCTTCGCGCGAAATGGGCGCGGTAGACGTTGTATCCAGTTTATAGTAACCGGCCGGGACACATTCGGACGTCAGCTTATTTAAACTGAGCGTGTTCATGAAGGGGGAAACCGAGCAAACCAGAATAAACGTCAGCAAGAATATTTCAAGCAAAATGGGTATTTCCTGATGAAGCCCACGCGAATACTGCGCTAAAAACAGATGCGCTTTTTTCATGTTAACTCCCCCTGACTTAGCGCGTACAGCGCGTTGAGGTTCTTTCGCAAAGCCGGAAGGCAAACCAAATAGGGGATAAGCCAGGTAACCATAAATCCCAAAACGCATAGCGTGAAAGAAGGCGGAATAAACAGTTCAAGGCTTTTAAGGGGGCTATAAAACGCAACTAAAACAGCCTGCGACAACACAAACGCGAGCAGGGACGCCAATGTCCAGATATAGGCCACAAAAGCATACACGTCGTTTCTGCGCGCGCCGCAAATGGCGAAAACCTGTATTTCGTCTTTCGCCTTGCGTACGATGAATAAAAAAAGATGCAATACATTGATAAGGGCCACAAGACAAATGACGGCGCATAACATGAGCCGCATGACTGTTACCCGGCTGAAATAGGTATCTATGCTCACGGGAGGCGTTATTACAGCCTCCTTAAACAATTCACGTAAAATGCCCATAACAGCGTCCGTATCATTTATGTTAAATGGCGACAAGCGAATGTTTAAATGGCTCACGGAACCTATGATTTGTATAAAATCTTTCATGGCGACCATGCAGCTTATATCGCCAACGGAGCCGAAACGGCCTTGAAAGTTGAGTGTACTTAACATAAAAGATGCGAAACAACCGCCGTCTCCGACCGTTTTAAAACCATCGGGCAGAATGCTTTGAACAGTCTTCTCGTCTTCGCCCGTACTTAAATAGGCCGCTTTGCCATCGCCCTCCAGCTCTTCCGCCGACAAAAAACGCCCGCTTGATTCCGCGAAATAGCTGCCCGGCTTGTAATAGCCGTAATACCCAAACAGCATGTAAGATTCATCATGCGCTTCCCGGCTTTCGTCATGCCCGTGCGCCTCACCGTTTGATAAAACCCCGTCATGCGTGAGCGGCAAATCTTTGCAGGCGATAAACGTGACCTCTCCAAATGAACCGATCCGCAACTGAGCGGTTTTAATGATATCCATATCGGGAACTAAATTCCCGCCTTCGAGGGTAAAGGAGCAAAATTCGGCTTTCCATGCGGACTTCGCGTTGCTGTTTTGGTTCATACCGTACATCAATTGAATGGCGATAAAGCTGCACGACAAGCCGACAACCAAAAGGATTCCAAACAGGCGCGTGGAAAAAAGCTGCGTGAAGCCGCTGCGCCACAGGAACCGGGTTTTTTTCATGGGTATCTCTCCCTATCCGCTTGGTGTTAGTTGACGGAATGCATATCGGGTTTGCAAAATGATGCGGACAACTGTCCGGATTAGCCGGGTGCCGATGCTGTTATTATACGGGGTCTATAAATAATATCAATGCGTCAAGCAGCCCGGCAGCTTCATCATCCCGCAATATGGCTGATGCGTTGTTTTCATTAACGCTGCTCGTTCCGTACGACAGCATGTCAACAGTAAGCCCCGGTATTAACACATCAGGCAAGGCATTGGCTTTTCCGTCATAAATATCAAGGAAATAGTTTCCCTGCTTAAGACATACTCCCTTTACCGTGCCGTATTCAGCCAACATCATGTATTCGTCATCCCTATTTATCCTTACATTATCATTTACGGCATGAGGGTAGAATTCTATGCGATAAGCAGTCTGGCCATCGCTGTATAAAGCGCTTATGCATGATATATTTTCGGGTTTGCATAAAAAGGCATCCTGTTGCCCCTGCCGGATATCAACCGGTAGGTGAAGCCGTATTTGACATGCCTGTATAAAGGCTCCGCGGAATACCACCGGGACAGGAACTTCCGGATGGTACATTAATGCTTCATCGTAGGTCATCCATCGAAACGAATTTTCATTTAACGCGTCTTTTTCCTCTAAATCTGTACATATCCGGCTATAGGAACATTGAGGACATTTGAATGTAACAAGCCTGCTTCTTGTGTGAGTATAAGAAATGATATACGGTATTGTATCACTTGCTTTAGTCGCTCCGTTAAAAAACCATGGAGTCCACCGGGTGTAGGATGTATTCATGGGAGTGTCGCAATAATCACACGCCGGAGTACAAGTCGCTTCTTCTTGATGATCCGCGACGGGCGTACCGGACGCAAGCGCCGCTGCGTTGATAGTCAGAATTATCGTGCCAATCATGAGGGTTGCCAGAATAAAACTGTAGAACCGTTTCATTTTCCCCACTCCTTTAAAAATTTTAACGAGTCTTTGTCTTCGTGAATAAAATATTGTAACATTTTTGACTTTTCTCGCGGAAGCATTTTTATTATATATGACCTATAGTAAAAAAAGATGACATCCGTCGTCAATCAGCATTTTCGGTACGTGAATGGATATTCCTAATCAATTATGTGACACCTTAGTTATGCATGACATAACTCACCATCGACCATGCGAAAAACAGCATCTGCCGCGTTCGCAACATTCGTGTCATGTGTCACAATAATCACGCAATACCCTTCGCCATGTGCGAGTTCGGCCAGTATGTCTACAATCATCGTCGTATTCTTAACGTCCAAGTTTCCCGTCGGTTCGTCTGCCAATAATATTTTCGCGCCGGATGCAAGGCTTCGGGCAATCGCCGTACGTTGCTGCTCACCTCCGGACAAATGAGAAGGAAACCGATTCATCTGCGTGGGGGTAATACCAACGCGTGCGAGGTGCGCAGCGGCTTGCAGCTTCGCGGCTTTTGGTGAAACGCCCTTCAGTTCCATCGGGTAACATACGTTTTCTATAACGGTCATCAACGGGAACAAGCAAAACGACTGGAATATCATGGAAATGCTCTCGCGGCGGTAGCGGTCCAGATCCAAGGTGCTGAGGTTTACGCCGTTTAGCAAGATAGCACCCTCGGTCGGCGTATCCAAACCTGCTAAAAGTGAGAGTAGCGTCGATTTCCCGCTGCCGCTCGGCCCTGTCACGGCATAAAGTGTCCCTGATTCAAATACGCAGCTTGCGCAGACAACAGCGTATTTAATCGTGTTCTTGTACCGGTAAGAGACATTGGATAATAAAAGTTCTGACATTTTGTTTGCCTTCTATTCTTTAAGTTGTAAGGACCGAAGCGGGTTGCGCATACTTAAACCGACAGCCGCCGCGATGGACGCGGCTGCACCCACAGCCATAGTCAGCACGCCATATAATGCCAGTATACCGGCCATATCTATAAACGCCTCATCATTATAAACTATCAAGCCGGCCGCGGCGAATAAAACACCCGGCATAATTAACAAAACACGCTCCAGTGCGAGAGCGGAGGCCACCCCGGAAATGGTTGTGCCCTGTAAGCGCATGATGCTTGCGTCCTTTGCCAATTGCAGGATCATTAGCAACGGGAAGAGCCCGCTGATGATTGCGGATACCGCCAATACAATAGGGAAAAGGCTTTCTATCAGGCCGCTGATACGCCTGACATGATCCAGAGCGGAGGTGTCCAGGGTAAACCGCAGGTCAGGCGAGTACTGCATGCCCCTTCTTGCGCTGATCATTCCATCTGATTTAAATACATCCGCCATGGAATTATCACCAAGGGTGAACTCGGCTTCATCAAAAAACGCGGTTGTTCCCGTAAACGGTGTGTACCAGCTTCCCGCCGACGCTAACACCAGATTTGGTATCCGGTTGTCGTCCGCATCATATGATATTGTTCCTACAATCGTAAAAGCCGTACCCGCTTCTTTTATGGCCGTATTAAACGCTTCAATAACAGCAACTATCTTGGCGATTTCTTCAATTTGATTCTCCGGTAAATAGTCTTCTATGCTATCATAAAGGATATGAAGCGCTTGATCGGTATCTAAGTTTTGTATGATGTTTTTGTCTGCGTTAGTGTGTTGTTTTAAATATTTTAAGCCAATCTCCTCATAGTCGTCATTTGTAAGAAGCCTTATCTCATCTCCAACAGCCAGTGCATATGCTTCCAAAAACTCCTCATTCAAAACACAAACGGGAACATCATTTCTAAAAGGGTTCTTACCATATGCGCTTGAATAGATTATTTCTGTGTCATTTGAATATTTTTCAAAGTTGTTTGTTACAGCCAGCATGATTTCTGACTGCCCCATTCGCGCGGGCAATTTGGCTTGATAATAGCTTTCTCTCAAGTATGATTTTTCAGCCAAACCATAAACCTGCCGCGTAGGCGCTTTATCTGTAAAATAACCGGTAATTGGAATGCTTTTTTGCAGCTCACTATATTTCTCCCGCATGATGACCGACTGACCGATTAAAGCAAACAGTAATGCCGGAACAAGCAAAGATAACAGCGATTTTACTTTTGTTCTTCTAATGTGGCGCATGATATATCGCAAAACATGCCGGGATGATGAAGAGAATCCCGCATCCCCTTTGGATGGCATGATATCCACTCTCGGCAAGTCGGATATAGCTGCAGTTAATTCTTTTTCCCTCAAAGAAGGTGCTGTACCCTCCTTTTCATCAATACCGGAAGAGACGCAAAGGGATTGTTCCTTTACCGTTTTCCGGGAAAGCTGCGCTTGGCTCCCTTGCAGCAAAGTTAATGGCTGGGTCTTCCGTAGCTTTTGCAAGGTAAAGAGCGCCGGCACCACAACAGACGCGATGGATAGGAGTATACATAGTATGAAAACGAAGGGCGGTAAATCTGAAGAGACCGAGCTTTCTATTACAGTTGCAAACTTAGCGGCAATTCCTTCAATAGTCCTTTCCGTAAAGCCCCAAGACACCGCGCCTCCTGTAATGATGGCGGCGAATCCAAGTATTAAAAGCGGTATTAACAGCGTTTTACCGGCATCGGTACCGGTCACCCCAAGAACACGCATCATCGCGTAATCGTGTTTTCTGCGGCTGATGTAAAGGTTTACGATAAGGGCGCCAACGGCAAGTTCAGCCATTAGAAAAATGCCAATGGCTGCCAGTGTTACGGTTAATGAGCTGCCAAAAATATCGCTTATTTTACGCCAAGCCGATAAATTATTACCGAGTATGAGGGTAAGCCCGTTCTCTTCCATGTAATCCGCCGTATTCTTTAGAAAATCATCCGCATGGTTGGGGTGATTCAGTACAAAACTAAACTCGCCCGGCTTTATCTCATGATTTTGTATATCTGTGCTTGGCGGAAGGAGTGTAAGAGGAACGAATAGGGTATTGACAGAGTATGTGTGATGTACAGACTCCGCCTCCTTGTACGGAGGTCCCTTTAGTAAGTAACTGCCTACTATCGTCAGTTCCACTGTGTTAACCGGTTTTTTGTATCTCTCCGGCACTGAAGCCACAGCGCCCAATCCCGCGTTCTGCTCAAAGAGCATATCGCCAAGCCCTACGGAAATGGTGTCGCCGATTGAAAGATGATTAACACGTAAGAACTGGCTGCTGACGACACAGTTGCCGGTCTCATTATCCATGTCGGTAAGCGCTCGCCCCTCATCTATTGTAATTAATCTATCGGCAAAACGCGGTATACCCATCATATCGTCCGTGTACACTATATCAAAGGTGTGAACATCCGCGTTTGTTATTTCGATGGCCAGCCTGAACGCTTCAAACTCTTCTTTAAGTAAATAATCGTCGCGTTCATTGGTGGTTATTCTAAGTTCATCACACCAGTAATCGGTAATATCGCCAATAAAGATAGTTGGCGCCTCGGCATTCATGCCGGATTGGCTTACTACTCTTCCAACAAAAATCAAGCAGTCTCCGGGGTTTATTTCGCTTGAAAAATCCGTCATAAAATTTCTGTTAATGCGTATACCCTCACGCTTATCATTACCGTCGCGAATAAAACAAGGCCCTCCTGCATTCTGAAAAAGAGGTAAATTGATCACAAGCTGTTGATTGCTCTTATTGCTAAACCAGTTCGGGTTACCCGCCAACAGGGAAAACTGCGAAAGCGTTATTTTGAGTATAGAAGCATCCGCTCTTCCCGATGATGTAATAGCGGTACTCTCCACGAAACCTTCTCCTACCAGTCTGGCTGAATAATCAAATAAATATTCATTGCCGTCCATACGATAATAGGCATCGCTGACACCCGATGTCATATAGCGTTTTGAGGTTGCAAGGATATGGTCATATTTCTTGATATCGTCCATCGCTTTTTGCGATATCGCACCGTATTGGCGCATAGATTGTGCAAGCGCATCCATACCTTCCGCGGTACTCATATCGTAATAAGCGTCAAACCAGTACTTCATCAAAGTACTTGATTTGTCAATAATCTGCGTTATAAGTGCGTCTGCGCTGCCAATTTCATGATAGGGCACCCTGCTTGATTCCACCGTTCCCGTAATACTGTAGAATTGCGCCAGACGTGTCATATTACGCGATACAAACCAGAACTCGCATGTTTGTGAAACAAGACAAAAGGTAACGGCGGCAAGCAATATCAACGTTATTATACTCTTAAATGGGGTTCGCAGCAGCATGGTCATCGATTTAGATAGTTTCAATACCCGCACCTTTTTCCCGAAAGATATACTTTTCTTGAATTCACAATTGATTTGGGTGGTTGTTGCTTTTATACTATAATAGTATATATTTTTATCATTTTCGGCAAGGCCTTCAACGTGACCTCTCCTTCTATATTATCGTTAGTATTATTATAGTTAGCCTTCAGTAAAAAAGATAATGTCTGTCGCCAGTTAGCATTTTCGATACGTCGATACGTGAATTAACATAAAACGATTTTTCGTATTTATGTCATTACCGATTGCAACAGTCCAAGCGATTGACACAATGGTTTCAAATTGACTATGATAAGCATGGTTACATTCAAAATAAACCCAAGGGGGATATGCTGATATGCCATCCTTGTTATGGGCCGGTTTTGAGGTATTCATTAACCTTGTGGAAATAGCCGGGTCCGTTTATCTGGCGTGGTGTTTGCTGAGGGGAGATTCGAAGGCTCCTTTTTTAAGCATCCCATCCTGCTTGTTCATTTTTATCGGCACCCTATGGCTTTCGGTCTTTTTATTTGTTGACGCGATGGATTATTTGGATATCATGCCCGGAATCCTCACGTTTATTCTGTATGCCGTCTTCGTGTTGCGGGCGAAGTGGTATTTAGGCGTTCTGTGGTCTTTGGTAAACATGGCTTTATTAATCAGCACCGCCTACACGGTCCCCACTATTTTGGGAATCGTTTTAAATGTCCCCTTCGGCGCGTTTTACACCTATGACAGCGTACGGCTGTTATCCATGCCGCTTGCGCATATCCTTTGGGTGGGTATGCTGGCTGTAATCATTAGGTTATACAAGCCCCGCCAAGCCTTGTATATCCTGCGTAAAAGCAGATGGGTGTTTTTATCCGTACCCGTTTTCAGCCTCGCCTTTATCATTATACTGATGCAATACGCCTTTGCGCTGAAAGATGAGTCCGTATCTATCCTACTGCCCGCGCTGACAGGCGCAGGGCTGATGATTCTTAATTTGGGCACATTGTATCTGTACAACCAAATGGCCAAGCAAGAGGAGGAAGCCGTGGTTTTACAGGCGCAGAACCAGTTGGGCGTCATGGCCCTTTACCATCAGGAAGAGCTGCGGGAGTTGACGCTTGAAACGCGTCGCTTCCGGCATGATTTTAACAACCATGTTCAAGCGCTGCAGGGCATGGCCCGCATGGAACGCCATGCGGATCTGCAAGCTTACCTTAACGACCTGGCCGAAGAAGTCGGCTCTTTTTCGGATTACATCGTGACGGGCAACTCTGTACTGGACGCGCTGCTCAGCGGCAATACCGCCCTGGCAAGGCAGAAAGAGATTACAGTGACAATCGACGCGGCCGTTCCGGAAACGCTGCCCGTCAGCGACCGGGACCTATGTATTTTGATGGGGAACCTGTTTAGCAACGCGCTGGACGCCAACATGAAAATTTCGCAGCCGGAGCGGCGGTTTATAGACCTTCACATGCGCGCGGAAAACGCGAACCTGATTATACTGATTAGAAACGCTACGGACGGCTCGGAAAAGAAGCGGGACGGCCGTTTTATCACGACGAAAGAGGCCGGACGGCATGGTTTCGGCCTGGTCAGCATCGATCATATCATTAAAAGCTACAACGGGTTTTGCGAACGCCTTCATCAAGACCGAGTGTTTACAACGCAAATCATCTTGCCGCTTGCGGCGCTGCCGCGCCGCACGTAGCGTTTCGCGTACACAGGCCCGCATTCCGCGCCGTTTTGGCTATCATCATAAACCGTTCCGCTAAACTGTTTACGGGAGGGCGATAATATGCGCATCGCGGTTTGCGAGGATATGCAGTCTCACGCGGATATCCTTATCGACATGATTCATAAATGGGCGGCCTCGCGCGGCAAACGGGCGGAGGCGGTTCATTATAAAAACGCCGAGGCGTTTCTTTTTCATTGGTCCAAGGATAACCTGTTTGACCTGGCTTTTTTGGATATTGAAATGGGTAGTTTAAACGGGTTGGAACTCGCAGCGCGCATCCGCAGAGAAGACCAGGGGATGCTCATTGTGTTTACCACCGGCTTGCGCGAATACATCGTTCGCGGATATGAGGTGCAGGCATTCCGCTATATGCTCAAACCCATTAAAGAAAAAGATGTCTTTAAAGTGCTGGACAGCGCCGTCATTGCACTGCAAAAAAAGAAAACGGATACGTTCGTTATTATTCAAGAAACGCAGAGCAAGCGCCTTTTTAAAGATGAAATTTATTATTTTGAAATGGATAACCATTACATCATCGCGCATACGCTAAAAGGAACCATCCGATATAAGGAAAAAATGAGCCATTTGGAACAGATACTGGGCGAACCGCATTTTTGCAAATGCCACCGCTCGTATCTTGTCAATCTGGCGCATGTGGCGACCATCAACCGCGAGCAGGTGGAAATAGATAACACCGATATTTTGCCGGTCAGCCGCTCCCGCTGGGAGGCACTGAATCAATGCTTTTTAGGCTACCATCACATCGGGCGTGACAGGATGTGACGGGGTGAACCGTACGGTTGACCGGTTGTTGGCGCTGCTTGTCGCACGGGGTGCGGTACGCATTGAAGAGGCGGATACTTACCGTTACGGGTTATCTCTGCTTCTTTCGTTTATCATGAACACACTGACTATCCTGTTACTGGGATTTGTTACGGGCTATATCAAGACAGTCGGTTTCATACTGCTATTTTATATTCCGTTACAGAGTTTTGGGGGCGGGTATCACGCAAACACACACTTACGGTGTTACATCATTACGCTTGGCGTGATAACGCTGTCCGTTATCGTGGTACATACGCTTCCGCCAGTTTGGCTGTTGGCGGTTTCCATTCCCGGATGCATCATCCTTTTTCTCCTCGCGCCTGTAGAACATGCAAATGCGCCGTTCAACGCACAGTTTGCGGCAAGAATGCGGAAGATTGTGCGCTCGCTCACCGTATTGTTTTTGGCAGCCTCCTTGGTAACGAAACGTTCATGCCCGCTGATTGCGTCATGTTTATCCGTGAGCCTGGCCATGTCAGCGGTGTCGCTTGCAGCCGCGCTTCTTGCTAAACGATGTGCAAAGCGCAAGGGAGGGAATGAAAACGGAATACTTCCTGCGGACGGATAAGGTTTTCGGTGTCATCTTTATATAGATCGTCGCGCCGCTCACACAGCTCGCGAAGACGAAGAAGGACGATTTAACCGCGAAATACGCGAAAAGCGCGAAAGGGGACGAAAAAAGGACAACTCTGGATCGCCGCGCCGCTTATAGCGGCTCGCGAAGACGTACCGAGAGAAAGGTATTGACGATAAAAGTGATCCTCTAGATACCGTCTTCGCGAACGAAGTAAAGCGATCCAGATTTTATATTTATCAATACGCTTTTTATGCAGATTATAATGATAAAGTAAGAAACCCCGGATCGCCTCGCCGCTCACGTGGCTCGCGAAAACGTGCCGAGGAAGGCAGTGTATAAATAAGATATGTGGGCACCATGGCTCTCGTCTTCGCGAACGGAGTGAAGCGATCCAGAAAAAGCTCCTATACTACAGTATAGGTTAAAGAACCCCTGGATCGCCGCGCCGCTCACGCGGCTCGCGAAAATGTATCAAAGGTAGTGCATTGATACAATATGCAGATAGGTTCAACTGCGTCTTCGCGAACAGAGTGAAGCGATCCGGAAAAAACCGGGTCATAATGACGCGGGGAAGAACCCCCGGATCGCCACGCCGCTCACGCGGCTCGCGAAGACGTGCAGAGGGAGGCAGTGTATAAACAAGATATGTGGGCACCATGGCTCTCGTCTTCGCGAACGGAGTGAAGCGATCCAGAAAAAGCTCCTATACTACA
>Ga0123354_10008214_pt1:0-5000 | contig 15848 bp, 10 predicted proteins | sample TergutLab28metaG_2_FD_97872 | JGI IMG/M metagenome (GOLD analysis project Ga0123354, IMG submission 97872) | Labiotermes labralis P4 segment gut microbial communities from Petit-Saut dam, French Guiana - Lab288 P4 | ecosystem: Host-associated > Arthropoda: Insects > Digestive system >...
CCTGAAGATGGACGTATTAACGTCTGAAACATGTTGAGCAATATATAATAAAGCAAGTGTCATCTAGTTGGTCAACCTTTATTCAAATATCAAGATGATGCACGGTCCAATACACATAAGAAAAAAATACTAAATAAGTAAAATGCCGATATATATATAGCACGCCGGCGAAAATACATGAAACCCCCTTTCTAATTATCACAACTGATTCGGGGTCCATAATATATTTGAATTTACCACTTTTTTTCCCGTAAAATGGATGCATTTACGGGAGAAACAGATTTAATAAGTCACTTTTGGAATCTGTATATAAGTGAGACGTGTCCATAAATAAGCAGTGATTACGTAATACAATCCTCAAATCATATTTCAAACGACAAACATAAGTCAAGCTTCACTAATATACTGTTTTACTGAAGCATGGAATTTAGTAAGAGTTGTGTAATGTCACGTGCAGCAACAGACAACCACGTGTGTTCGCTACACACCCAGGGAGTGCCCATGTTGAATTGCTTCTACTACTAACAAGAGATGTTCTTGCACAGGATAATTTATTAAATTTCACCTACACACACACTCGCTGCTCAATTCTTTAAACCCTACCCACAAAAATAACTAAGTACCATAGTGAGAGCTGTGTAATGTTATGTCATGTGTTAGCTCTACATGCTTATCCCAACTCATTTTTCTTTGATATATTGTAGTTAACTGCTCTATGGGACGTAACCAATTTAGAATAACAAATGTATTAATTTACCAGTAAACAGGTTTCAAACGTGTGACCAGATCTTAATTTTACTATAAGCGTATGTAGTATTTTCAGATAAATTTCTTCTTTGGATATAAGAATTTCTGTAAAATATTCCGTTGTAACAGTTACATTCTGATATTCAGGAGTAACGATAGTCATATTTGTGTAAGTTTATTGCATATGTTAGACATTATGACCAAATGAACAAGTTAAAAAATGGATATTCAATCGCAACTCATTATAGAAAACAAAAAACTTGAATGTATACTCCAATATAAAGTAGAATCTGCACAGAGCGTTCTGACATGTTGAAATAATGACGTCCCTCGTTAACGTTGTTTTAGTCGATTTCTAAACACAGTCATCATTAAAATGCTATTATAAGATATCTAGGAAGGTGTGGATGCCTGAAAGGAGCCATTCCTTTATCAAATGATGTAACGAATCACGCTCTGCTTCGCACACAATTTGTCTCCATTCATAACGGTCCGAAGTTTTTCGAGTCGCTCTTGTTTTTTTTTGGACGAACAAGCACCGTGTATTTGAAAGGACTAGACTGTAAATACTACTAAAAGTAAATAAATAAATAAAATTTTGCAACATTAGCTTCGATACTCAAAAATAGACAGTAATAATATTACTATTATTATTAGATATGGATGTCTCCTGTCACAGGCCTTTTCTTCCTGATACTTCTCTTGAACCAGCGGTGATACCCACCGCTCAGGCTTCAAGCTTCACACTGCAGTACGTTCCGTATTATGTACAACGTTACAAGTATAGCTGTCTTTTGTAGTGAATCTATCGAATGTCTTCCTGGTACAGCTTCCAAATTTTTCCTGAAGCTTCTCGTTACTATTCCAGTGGCTCCAATTATTACTGGCACAATCGTACATTTCAGGTTCCACATTTATTATTATTACTATTATTAATAATAATCTTATTAATCTATACTATTTAATATCCAGAACATCTGATTGAACTGTTCTAACAACAGACCAGATACATGTTCCTTGACAATAACATCCAAGAAGCATATTTAGTAGTTGTATCAATTCAGAACAGACTCAGTCCCTTCAGCACCATCCACGAGAAGCTCCAGAAATATAGAGTTCCAAAAGAAGAGTTAAAAAGAATGTGGCAAGTGAACGCGGTCTATAAAGTACATATAGTTTTATTCGATATTGGTATTATCCCAAAAAATATATGACAGCTTGAACCTGCCCAATCTTTGTTCTTGTCTATGTATCTCATAATGATAAGAGTAACGGTCGATACATGCCACACAGTTACAAAGAGTTTAACAGAATAATGTGTAAGAAGTGCTTGGTCAGAGAACCGTACTCTTCTTAAACTAGCTAAACCGCTGGCAATTCTAAATAAATATATAATAATAAGGATAAGAATAATAAACATAAGAATATGGCACTTGTCTATTGCACGTTCAGTGTCTAAGATTTACGTTAAACGATATGTTACGTCAAAGTATGGAACTGTTTCCTCTTATTTCCTTTAATTAATAATATCTACATTGAAGGTGGTAACAAAAGTTCTGCACATTCATAAAATTTTGGTCCACATTTTATCATAGGTGAAAACTGGAATGAGCGTGGGTGGATGCCGATTGCTGATTGTTAGTTAAGCAGAATTATTAGGCGCTTTCGCAAAATGGCGAAAAGCGATTATTAACTTCGTCATATTTGTCTGTCTATCCGTCCGTCCGCGTGGGAAAAATCGGCTCCCACTAGACAGCTTTTCACGAATCTGGATATTTCAGTATTTTTCGAAAATCCGTCGAAAAAAATCAAGTTTCATTAAAACATGACTACAGTAATTGATACTTCATTAGAAGACCGATATAGATTTATGATATCTCGCTCTGTTCTTCTTAGAATGAGAAATTTTTCGGAAAAAGATGTAGAGAAAATCAAAATATAAATTTTATTCAATTAATACACCAACTAATGCACATATGTAAAATTTACACATCAAAACACCAAAACCGCTCCGACACGTTTCGGTCCCAAGACCATCATCAGGGAGTTATATTTTCCTTGCTCCTATAGCTCCCTGATGATGGTCTTGGGACCGAAACGTGTCGGAGCGGTTTTGGTGTTTTGATGTGTAAATTTTATATAAGTGCATTAGTTGGTGTATTAATTGAGTAACTCGACAACATGCAAGGTGTAACAATGAAAATAAACTTTATATTCAAAAAAGCTTTTTCACAAATCACAAAAATTTAGTACAACCGGACAGGACATAGATGACAATACTGCATATGTGCATTGCATTCTGGATACCTAAGGCTAAAAACACGTACTCAGAATATATAATTCTTATTGTTTTCCACTGCAACAATTGTAGCACGAAAGGGCCTCAATGTTAAGTCATACGTAAATTGACTGTCCTGTTCTTAACGCTGCTCTTTACGGCGTTTTAAGGTCACATTTCTCGTCTTCCCAACGATATACATACGGAAGAATTTTCGCACCGTCACTGTAATTACTTATCAGTATCTACTGGCCAGGACTACGAACTCTCTACTTATCTGTAGCGTCTACCTTCTCCTGATAAGGCCTTTTCCATTGTATTTACATCCTGCATTCATTTCTTACCGAAACTTCCCTCTACCTGGTTTCACTTTCATTTGTGACCACTTAGTAAACAGTAAGCGCGCACTGTAGCTGCCGTCCTGCAGACATTTGGTTCACCCGAGATGTAGCCCTGATGCCAGTTCCAGTCTTCTGGGACATGACGCCATCTAGATCAGCTAGAATCAATCTTTCGGAGAAGCTTACTAGTTTCCTTTGTTACATCACGAAAGCCACACAACAGCCAATGTATTTATACTGAATGTAGCAGAATGACCACTGTCTCTTTAAACCACTGTGCGTAATGCTAAGTAGTCAGTTTCCATTGAACGCTGAATAGAGCATAACAATTTGATAATTAATTTTAAGCTTCAAGTTAAATTTGCATTTTTTTAGCCGGCATGATCCGGCACAATCCACTGGAAAAGTTTCCTGCGACCTCCAACACACTCTCCCACCCAAAACCAAAGCACGGTCAAATAAATTTAGTCTAACTACTGATAAACTGAGAAACAAGCAATGTCATTAGGTCAAAACAGTTTAATTTGAATAAATTAGAAATAAAGGAAAAATAGGTACATTAGGAAGTTACTAAAACGCATTTACATAATGTTTATGAAATATTAGTAATTGTAGTAAAATGTGAATGAAACCCCCAAAGATATGGTATTGCCTTGCAATGTATGTAAATATGATGTACATATGTTTTAGTAACTTAGACCACTCATTTATTTCAGAATACTATATCAGATGCTGTATTAATACAATTCGACCTCCTGATGATGAGCACAGTGTTGCTCGAAACATGAAGATGATTATAATAATAAACGTCTCATACAACGTAATTGTACATTAAGTGGGTCATTTACCCAGAACATGTTCTGTATATCTTTGTGCTTCCACTTCTTCCTTGTAATTAACAACTGTGTCCTTGTAGAAGACTGTAATCGTGCCAGAATCAAGTATCCTTAATTCGTCTCTGTTTTTTTATAAAATATTCACCAATAACGAATTACATTTCTTGCTAATCGACTTTCATTTGCCTGAAATCTACTTTTATCTCCTTAATTACTCGAATGCGAACTACAGTCTGCTACGGCCTTAGGAAATGTTAATAATGCTTGGAGTGACAAATAATGATATTGCATCAGTACGACAGAACTAATTAAAAAAGGAAGTAAAGATCTGTGCAGAGTCCAAACAAACTCTGTTTAAGCTCTTTATGCCAGAAACTGGGTCAGGCAAAGGAAAAGCCTTCTCTGTGTTAGAACACGTCATGGTATACATCATAGCAAAACCTGAGAAAAATCTAATCCTTCTGAGTAGAGGTGCACAGTGTGTAACTTACCATAAATTGGCAATCTAAGGATTCAGTGATAACATATTTAGTGTGCTTTATCTGGACGAATGGCAAACGAGAAAAATATTTTTTCTTATTATTCTTATGCTTTCATTAAGTAGACCCTCTGGCAAGTTCTGATGCAGAAGTGAGTCTGCAAGCATGATTTTCTTGTGAGGAATAATCACCTTTTGAATTTCGTCAATTGTTTGAGTTTTTTTTAAAAAAAAAGGGGACGCAAAAATGGACACAATATTTCGGATACTGGATGTTTCCATCCTCAGACAAAAGATACAAATACGTATAAGAATGCGCC
>Ga0123354_10008214_pt1:10000-15848 | contig 15848 bp, 10 predicted proteins | sample TergutLab28metaG_2_FD_97872 | JGI IMG/M metagenome (GOLD analysis project Ga0123354, IMG submission 97872) | Labiotermes labralis P4 segment gut microbial communities from Petit-Saut dam, French Guiana - Lab288 P4 | ecosystem: Host-associated > Arthropoda: Insects > Digestive system...
TCCTGCATGACAGCCTCATTGCTGACCTCTAAGCTATGTCCAGGGCTACATATTAGCACTCGTTGATTCCGATCAGACTTCCATAAATATGCTTCAGGTCACATGGGCCCCATATTTCATATTTCTGAAATACCACCGACAGCATGTTACACAGTGAGGTTATGGCTCCAGACAAAACAATCGACCCACATACAGAATTGCAAGATAAAGTACAACTTGTTACTCTGAATCTGTTCTTTAGTTTCGGTCCCTCAAGTGCCGAACAACGCTCGCAATGACTAATTCCACTTTGCAGCCCTCTACAGTTTTTTTCCAGCCCTCTTCATTATCTGATGTCCCATTACTGTACACGATCCACTTTACATTACAATTTCAATGTAAATGCAATATATATTTACTCGTACCTTCCCAGTATTCTGTCTCAATTCATGAGCCGCTAAGTAACTGAAAATTATATACATTAGGCGTCACGTTCTTTCTTATAGGAAATTATTCTTCGCATCGATTCGCTACACGCGTACAAATAGGCTATCACACAGAATGAATTTAATAGGCGTTTGGCAACAAGGCGCAAAAGCATAAAAGCCGAGAAGCTAGATTTATGAACGTAAGAGATACAAAAGTTGTCTGAAAATATGTTTAGGGTGCATGCATTTTAGGTTCCCTAACTTGAACTCTAACAAGAAAAGTTCACCTTGAATATAACTCGACACAAATCGTGCACTTCCAGCTTTAACAAAACATAAAAAGAACATATAATAAAGGCAAACAAGTTAGCTCTTCGTTTTGCTTGGTTTATAATAAAACAAAATAAGGAAGTAACTAATCCTATTTGCCTTGATGGTCTCCTTTTTTCCCTTTGAAATAAAATGCACTTTAAATTCTACAGCTGGTCCATTACTACCAATCCTACCCACAATTTCGGCACTATTTATCATTCGACAAGTTCCTCGATTCCATTCTGGTATCAGTCCAAGTTCCACGTTATCAGCCATCTCGTCACGAATGTCTCCACCTCTAGATCATATTAGATTTATGGTCATTCGTTTCAGCACTGGAAACACGTGACAAACCCTCGGCGACGAATTTCGCTGATACAATCACAATTAGTGTAGGTTGTTAGTGACAAAATTTATGCCATATATTTTTGTTACTGAGTGATCTTCGTACATATTATTTGACGAAGGAAGTGAGACAGATCAGTCTGACTGTGCTAAAACGTGGATGACCGAGGGATCGAAACTCCATTACCAGCAATGTAGACATTCTGCTGTTCTTTGCAGCTTCCAGAGAGACTCGGGGACTACAAATTCTATCCACCTAGTACCAAGGTGTTTTAGAACGTTTAAAGTGGCCGGAGCTGCAAGCTGATCACTCACTGCAATCTGCTACAGAGTTTTAAAATGTTTGTAATTTATGTCTGCTCTCCGAATATTTCCATGACATGGTGCCCCATGGAGTACAAAGGGAAGCCTTGTATTTATTTACTCATTCCCGGGTACAGAACACGCTTCTTATTTATGACGCTGTGTACTTAAAAATTAATCTTGTCTACTTCAGAATATTTATAGGTGCATGAATTTTTAGTGAAACATAATTAATTCTCTTTGGAAGTGCCTAGAGTTTGAACACTAAAAATGCCCATTACGTACGTAAAGGAAGGTCACAGAAAAAGTGTGTGTGTCTAGAAAATGTTCAATGATGTCTCGAAACACTCAGATGGTAAGCTGTTTATGGCATGTGCTGGCCTGCAACTCAGCAGTATCAACAAACTAATTTTCTTTCGTGTACTCTTGTTCTTATCTGCATTCAGTTCGCCTGAACAAACTTCCCACATCTTTGTTGATCATTCGATTTTCCTGCCATTGCAAGAGGTAGAAAGGTTGTAGATCTTCGCAATCTGATTTGTGAACTACAGAAGGGTAAGGAGACGTGAAGCGCCTTTCTGAGTGACAGTGAAGAGGCAAAAAAAAAAGCATGCCATTATTCAATTTACAAAAAAAAATCTTCCTTACAGAAAACTGTATTGCCTCTCTTCCTCCAGACAACATTTATCATACTGTCAACACAAGTTACAATCTACATAGCAGCACATTTGTGCCGTCAACTGCAAGATGTAGCTATTCAAATGATTTACAACAGGGAGGTTCATACGACGTTCCTCAACGCGGAGGTTGTGGTTCAATTCCATGGCAGTCAGTGCGGGATTCTTGGTGCGTTAGGCTGGCATTCTGCAAGCCTCTCCCTGGCTGGTTATGATTCTGCCTGCAAATAATGAATACGACAGCTTTCCTTGTACTGCAGCGTGAGAAAATACACTCGTATAGCAGATGCGTTGTTCCTCAATTAAAGTTTAGTTCCTGACAGGGCATCATTAAGATAATACACTCATGGGTTCATGTCGTCCTCTTTGTTTTCCATTCTTTTTTGTCTTGGTGACCCACTCTCCTTTCATATTCAAATAACTGCTTCGGAATTTTGTTTTCAGAAGTAATTTCCAATTACGTGTAATAAGGATAAAACTTTGTGATTTCATTTATGTCTCAAGTACACTCTCAAACAATACAGCTACATTTGCCATTCGGATTATGTGAATTTAAGAAGATATACGTTTCAGCAGGTGTTTTAAAAATTCTACAAGCTTTAGCAGCAGTAGGAAAGATAACCGTCTCTATTCCGTGTTGTTATTCATTAAAATACAGTGCGAATGTTTTTGGAGTTACGTCGATGTAAATTTGGAAGTAACCAAGTGGCGTGTATTACTGTGCTGTAGTTTATATTTTCATGACATTGTATGCTCTGATCCTGCTTGCAAGCTGTCAGCAAACCTGTATGACGTATACCATTGCTATGTGCACAGTGAATAAACTCTTGATGATGGACAGAGGAACTGTCCGAAACATGTAGATTTTTATTCCAAAAATAAATTTGAGAAGTTAGCGCATCTAGGTGGTTTTATTATAAGAATTTTATCAAGATGCACATTCACATGGACGTCAGATTCAATTCAGTTTATCAACGTGAAGGAATCATTATTATTAAAAATAACAATTCAATAAATTTCCAAAAGCCCAGCGCACCAAAATCAAACACAAGCTCCATATCTCAGTTTCCTATAAAATTTCTCAATTGCAGAATTTTTAAACATAATTTTATTGTGTAACATGGAAGTTACTTTAAATATGTACTTGCCAAATGTTGCTAACAGCAAACAAAATCTTCTAAACTTATCAAGTAATCCCAAAGATATAACATGTAGACAAACGCAAGGTGCTGTTATGGCTAAAAGTTACTTTTTATTATGTGTCTATGTGCAAATGAATTTGTCTGTCAGCCCAGAGATTTTACGATATGGAAGGAACGCTAAAGAGACTAAAAGAAGAAGCAGAATTATTTGGTTTGCGTATGGGGGATGAGAGTTAATACATCTAATATGCAAAAATTTGGGGTAGAGGAGAGGAAATTGATGAAGTTGGATCCTTTGTATATCTAGCAAGTGTGGTGTCAGAAAGCGGAGGAACAGAGGAAGATGTAGCAAGTAGAATCAAGAAAGCAAATAATGTATTTGTTCAGCTGTGTTCTGTGTGGAGAAAACTCAACATATCAAAAGAAGTTAAACGACGAATATTCAATACAAATGTAAAATCAGTATTGTTATATGATATTGAAATTTGGAAAACTACCAACCAGATAAAAAGATGACTACAGATATTTGTAAATAAATACTTAAGACGAATAATGAATATAAAATAGACCGATAAGATTACGAACGAAGAACTGTGGAGAATCATCCATCAGAAGTCAATAGATAATTAGATAAAAAGAAGAAAATGGAATTGGATTGGACACACATTACGTAAAGAAACAGGAGCGATAGAGAAAACTGCATTAGATTGGAATCCTCAGGGATATAGAAGGAGAGGTAGGCCGAAAAAAACGCGGTGAAGGATAGTAGATGATGAGATAAGAAGCACAAGAAGATCATGGAACGAGGTCAAAGGGATAGCTGGAGACCGCAATGCCTGGAAGCTCTTCATGAATGTCCTATGCTCCACAAGGAATAAAAGAATTTGATGATGATGTTGATGATGTGCAAAAGAGGAAGAAGAATTGTCTGTCTATAATTTACATCATGGCTTCTGGCAAGACTGTTCCAGTTCAGATGCTAACTAGACACAGACGTGACAGTATTTCTGGCGTCAAATTTTGTTCAAACGTCAAATATTTTCGAAGACCACCGCCCTGCAACAGTCGAAGCCATGTAATGTGATAAATACCCAAGTTCCTTATCTAGGTTTGGAATTCCTTAGAATTATATTTGTGTGTTAAGGTAAAGGTAAAGGTAAAGGTATAGTAGAAAAGATCTTCAAATTATATATTAAACGAGTAGTTAAAATATTTAATTTTTTTTCACCGTGAACAACTGTCAACAACAAAATGTTTATAGTTTTGTGTGGTTTGATGTTTTCTGCCATAAGATCGGGCCAGCATAGAGCATTCTGAGTATTTACCGGGCTATCAGGCCGGAAGATCGGGATCTCATTTCGATTTTTTGACAGAGGCAAGACAGTTTTCTTTAGCCAGGCTCTGAGACACATCTAACTTTCTACAAAATAGGTGTCGTGAACTCTGTCCTCGGGGTAAAAAACGCCCAGTGCCAGAATGTGACCTTTCACCTCCATCTACTGCCGAGGGAAAGCGTGAGTGATTTTATAATCTACTACCACCATCGGCCTTATTGTCATGCGCAATGAACATTTTACTCTATTTTATCTTGTTTTGAGAAAACATTTCATAGTATATGAACCCACTTCCCTGAAGATCAACATAACGTTAACATGTCTGTTACTTGTGTACTGTACTCTTGAGATCTTGTATTACGATCAATTGGCTAGGATTCCCCGCCTGCATTTCTGTACGTTGTTTTGTGGGAATAATGGCTCTTGTACTGGGAGGAAGATATAAATGTACCAGCAATATCGAAACAAGTAAATCTACAAGATTCCCACAGAACGACTGAAGCAAATGGTATAGACAGCGCCCCTATCGTTACAATGGCAGCTTCAACAGTTTCCGTGTTCTGGGAAGAGAGCGGCTGTCAATTAAACAAAATCCCTTTACCGAAGTTTCCTGACAACTTGTCCATTGTTATTCAATAAAACTACATCAAGCGAAACTCTCTTCACGAAAAAAAAAAAATCACTTGCATTTTTAGAGTCCCTTTGGGAAATCTGAAGTTAGGAAAACTCTTTTAAGAGTTTGGCTTAGATGGGAAGAAATTCTTCCAATGAAAAGTAGAGAAACAAATGGGAAAATGTGGAGTGGATTCGTCTGGCATAGGACACGGGCCAAAATAACGAATGGGCGGATTTCACAAAGTAAGGGACACTTCTTGACCGGCCAAACGACTACTTACCGGATTGTAAATAATGGCTCCACTGCTTATGTCTGTCTCGAGTCCTGGAATTTGAATTACTCACTTCAAAGTTGCAGAATTATTTTTTTTGACTCACTACACGACTTTTACCTTTGTCTTTACAATTAGGGCAGTTGGCTTGTTATGTAGTTACACTCTGATAACAGGTTGGCTGAACATGGTGAAAACATAAAGGAAGGGCTACTGCCTAAGGTCTTCAGACTCCATATATACGATCCGTCTCAGCGTAAACGTGTCTATATTGTCTTCAGTTTAATGACTGTAGATATACGTTCCATTATACTCCTCAGATAGACCGCCTCTGTGGTCTAGTGGTCAGAGTTTCTGGCTACAGATACAGAGGTCCCGGGTTCGATCCCCGGCGCTACCAGATTTTCTGAGTAGTAGTGGGTCTGGAACGGGGTCCACTCA
>Ga0123354_10008216_pt1 | contig 15847 bp, 12 predicted proteins | sample TergutLab28metaG_2_FD_97872 | JGI IMG/M metagenome (GOLD analysis project Ga0123354, IMG submission 97872) | Labiotermes labralis P4 segment gut microbial communities from Petit-Saut dam, French Guiana - Lab288 P4 | ecosystem: Host-associated > Arthropoda: Insects > Digestive system > Gut ...
ACTCTAGGGCTTGTCTGGTTATATCATCAATCGGTTTCCGCAGTGTATGGCCCAGCCATCCCCACTTGCGTTTCCTGATCTGCAAATCTATTCTTGGTTGTTTCGTGCGCTTCTACAACTAGTTATTTGTTATCCGGTCCGGCCAGAAAATTCTTACTATTTTCCTCAAACTTTTATTAATAAAGACTTGCAGTTTAGATGTTATATATTTCGAGTTTTTCCAAGTCTCACAGCCACAGAGTAGGACCTCTTTCACGTTCGTGTTGAAGATGCGAAGTTTGGTTTGCGTTGAGTATGTCGTTGAATGTCAGATCTTGTTCAGTGCACTAAATGCTACTTGGGCCTTTCGTACACAAGCTTTGATGTCCGCCTCTGTTCCCACTGTGTTATCAGTAATACTTCCCAAATAGGTAAATTGTGTCACTTTTTCAATTATTTCATTGTGAATATAGAGGGGCTCTTTGTCAGGGCAATTCGCATCTCCTTATGGCTATAGTTACAGGTTATCAAAGTTGTGTCTTATTTATGGTCCTGTGTTCAGCATGATGATGGCTATACATAGCCGAAACATGTAGCTGACTTATACATAGATAAAGTTGTGTTTGGACCGTAATTCTGCATTCTTTTTACTTACATACGGGGAAATATGTTATTTGTAGAGTGAATTTTGTGACACACATAAATACACCGTGTGGGCAAAACGCAAACTTTTAATGTTAAAGTAAACGGCATATATTAAAAAAAAAACAGTCCCATTAAAGGCCTGGAGTGACCCAGAGGGTTCCAGGAAGTTAAGGCTCCCAGATTTCGTGACAACGGCACAGGATGGTAGTAGGTTGTCAGCCTTACGCACCGGCCGCCTTTACCCCCAGGAAATACTCCTGGTATTCATTTCTGTTAGAGGCTGAGTCGACCCCAGGGTCATAGTGCTATCGGAAGGATGAATGAAAAATCCACGGACACCAGCTGGGATCGAGCCAGCGACCTTCCGATTTGTAGCACAGCACCTTAACCACTGTGCTACCGCGATCCCCCAAACAGTACATACAGTAACCAATATTCTTTAAAAGATTCATCTATAACAGCGTTTCCCAAACGTTTTTGCACACGGACTCCTTTTGGAGTCCAAAAATAACCATGGATCCTCACATCCTTCCTCAAGTAACAATATAGGGTATTCGGATGATAGGTATCCAAAATTAAAAATTTGTATCTCAGAACTGATTGTAGATAGCTACAAACAAATAAACACATACCAGTAGCATACCCAACAATACTGGCATAATTTGACCTTAATTAAGCTAAATGTCGCTCCCTTCCTTGTTACAGGGTGTTTCTTAATTACATATTCTAACGGTCATACGAAATAATCACATGGCCAATTTAAGAAGTTCAGCACAGTTTTAACAAACAGTTTCTCATTTAATTAAAAAAAATTAGTAAACTTCCAAGGAGCCATTCCAGAAACGTACCCACGGATCCCCTGGGAACCGGTAGCGGATCCCTAGGGATTCGTCCTTCACACTCTGGGAACCACTGATCCATAAATTAACTTATTTTTTGCTACAGAAACCTGCGGTTCATGAGTCCGACGTTTCTACCGCTCCATAAAACCCAGTGAACTTTACGGACGTTCCACAATTCAGTTCCTTACATATATATACACACATACAGCCGGTTTGCCATTGCCTAGGTTCTTCCGTGTGATATTCTTTTACATCTGGATGTTACATAAGAATATATAGACACTACAGATATGACTGTAGTGTCTACATATTCTTATGTAACTAGTAAAATTAGCAAAATTTTTAAACCAAAAGGCCAATTAGTAATGTCCGGCAAAACCGCACCACTTGTAAAAGATATTCTTCTAGAACACAGATTATGGGACCTAAAATGCGTCCCGAAACGTCGGTGAATTCTAAACACTTGACGCCGCGCAACAACCCAGAAGCGCAAGATTCTAATAATCGCATCACCTCTTATTCAATCCTTCCAGGAATATCTCTTGCCTTCCACGGTGACAACAAATGCAAAATGTTGAACAGAACTGAACAAGAAACTGTGAAAAATTAAACACACTTGAAAACTCAGGATACTTAAAACAAGTCCAAATGCAGGCAAGAACTCATACGACGAATCATATACTTTTACACCGACATGTTTCAAGTAATTAAAACAAAAATAAATTTTTTGCAACCCCTAAACAGGTCTAGACAGGCCATGAGGGTTCCAGGGGTTTCAGGCTCCAAGATTTCAAGACAATCGGCAAATGAAGGTGGTAAGGTTGTCAGCTCCACGCATCAGCCGCCTTTACCCCCCATGAAGTATTCCTGGTACTCATTTCTGTCAGAGGCTGAGTCGACCCCAGGATCACAGTGCGGTCGGAAGGAAAAATTAAAATCACACCGTCCGGAATCGAACCCGCGACCTTGCGACTTGTAGCATAGCGCCCCAAATAACCGCGCTACGGCGTGCCTCCAACAGAGTACATAACACAGATATAAAATACAACAAAACATTATTAATATCAATCTCTACATGTTGTGTGTGGGCCGGAATAGCTCAGTCGGCAAAGCGACTACCTACCAGCTGGACGGTCGAATCCAGGTGGGGGGCGAGATTTTTCGCACCAGTCCAGACCGGCCCTGGAGCCCTCCCAGCCTCCCATATTATGGGTACCGGGTCCTTCTCGAAGGTCAAGTGGCCGGGGCGCTGCGTTGACCACCCGCCCCTATAGAGCGCCGAGGTTAAGGAAAGAGTAAAGCTATACATCTACTCCCTCTCTAGATCTTCAGGGCCAGTTCTGAAGTGAATTGTACATGTGTACTGTGTTGGTTTTACTGCAATAAACAATGTAATTAGAATAATTTTTATACTTTTGGTAAAGTAATGGCCGGGAATGTATACAGAAGGTGTTCGTTAAACCAGCGAATTCGTATGTGGTGGTAATCAGCCGGTATGACAAAGTACAACATAAAAACAGAAGGGAAAGGGCAGAATATGACCTACAAATACCTGCAGATGATCATAAAAAAAATACAGAATACACGAAAATCGAGCTTCTAATTGAAATATGGCACCGGAAGACACATTTTAAGTGAGTGGTTTGGAATTTTTACATCGATTTTGAAGCTCTGACTGTAAGCAGACATGACGCCGTGTAGACTGGTAACTAGTTACCGACATTTCGGCGAGGTTTTCACCTCAATATTCAGGTTAGGTCAACATGAGTAAGTTCGATGGGGGGAAAATTATTGCATCACATATGAGAAGTGCGGGTCAGTCGACTGGTACAGGGGAAGAGCTCCTCTTCTTCCACAAAATTTAATTTTCTCGAACTACTCTGAAGATGGAAGCAGTAAACTGCTCCGAAACGTCAGCAAGCAACTACCAATCGACATGCTGTATTTCGTATAAGACTTCCTGATTAAAATTTTATTTCTTTCTGCTTCCTGAAAGTTAGGTTTTCGCCCTTGTAGATTCTGAGCCACTAATTCTTCATCTAGCGACTGACTATGGGCTGGACGGTCCGGGATCGAATCCCGGTGGGGACGAGATTTTCCGCCCGTCCAGACTGGTCCTGGGAACCACCCAGCCTCCTGTAAAATGGGTACCGGGTATTTCCAGGGGATAAAGTGCGGCCAGGGCGTGCTGCTGACCATTCACCCCCTTCTAGTGCCGCGGTCATGGAAGAGTAGAGCTATACCTCTACCAACCCTCTGGGCCACACCGGGCCTGTAACGGGATCACTTTACCATTAATTCTTCACCCGCCAACACAAACTCTTGTCATGCAGTGTTTTCAGAGACAACCGGTTAATAGCGAAAAAAATCCCATGCATCTATAGAAAATAAATTACTCATCTACAAAATGGTAATGAAACCTATATGGAACTACGGAAGAGAACTGTGGGGCTGGGCCTGCAAGTCCAACACAGTCATCATGCAGAGCCTCCAATCCAAAATTCTCAGAGCCATAGCAAATGCACACTGGTCATAAATCACAAATCATACTCTACATGCAGACTTCAGCAACCCGTACTCAAGCAACGTCATCCACGAAAGAATTAATAAACATCACAACAACCAGCCCATCCCAATCCATTATTAGAGCCTCTATTAAAGGTAAAGTGATCCCGTTACAGGCCCGGTGTGTCCCAGAGGGTGGGTAGAGGTATAGCTCTACTCTTCATGACCGCGGCACTAGAAGGGGGTGAGTGGTCAGCAGTACGCCCCAGCCGCACTTTACCCCCGGGAAATACCCGGTACCTATTTTAGAGGAGGATGGGTGGGCCCCAGGGCCGGTCTGGACGGGCGAAAAATCTCGTCCCCACCAGGATTCGATCCCGGACCGTCCAGCCCGTAGCTCAGTCGCTATACCGACTGAGCTACCCGGCATTAGAGCCACTACTGCAACCCATAAACACATGGAGACTAAAAAGATGCTGGCCTTTAGACTTACAAGGCGCCTGAATTGGCATCGCTGGGTGAATATCCTACCACGTCACAGTAATACATGGTATTTTAGCGTACTTGTATAATCATCACATTAGCTTATAGCTTGAATTCTTTCTGTTTACTATGAAAAAAATGCTGTTTTTTTTTAGAAATATGCAAATAAAATTTCGATATTTGAAAGTGAATCAAACGAAAACGTATAAAAATATGTTACTGTTGTGAATGCAACCATGTGACGTAATAAAACACAACTACACAGTAAACAACAGGCAAAATCACATAGCTAAAGAATGAAATATACTTGGACGCCTTTTTCACGTAATAATCATTGTGTACGACTGATACATACAGTAAGAAATAGACAAAGAAATTAAAATTACCGACTATCTGAAGAGCCCACAGATGGCATGACCGTTTATCGATTTTCAAATGTTTTCTTAAAGCATAACCTCCTTCAGCCTGCCGCGTTTTTTTAATCACGTGCCTTTCCATTGTCAAACTCCCCGTTACTTATTTACATTATCGATTCGAGAGATCGATAGTTCAGTTCGTGTAGTATCTACATACGCAGGTCCATGGATTATAGAGTGGTTTCCTTGCGTTTCCAAAATAACTTTAGACTTATTCATGAACCACAGCGAAACAGGGCCAGACGAGGAACTAATCGACACAGACGGCACGCTCGCCATCTTCGTCCTGGAACCTAGTTTCATGAGAAATGTAAAACGTCAATCTTCTGATCCAGTTTTGACGTTCATAGGGCCGTGCATCGTTAGATTATTTCTATAGTAAAACCAACTAGGAGCACCAATGTATCAAATTTATTTTATTTTGGAATGACCTGCTAACATGCAGACAGCAGTACCTGTTTGACAAATGCCTGTTGCTGTATGTACGGTCTTGCACTCCTGATGATGGACGGAAAGACCGTCCGAAACATGTACAGTTCATTCTAAAATAAAATAAAACAAAATTGATACAATGGTGCATCTAGTTGTTTCTGATCCAGTATTTCACATTATCTAACGAAAAAAAAAAACATAAATAGAGACGTAAACAAATAAACATCGCAATTAATTTTATAGTAACAACAGCAACATATGCAACCTTAACAATAACAGAAACTGTGCAATGAAAGCAATATATAAAAATCAGTCATAAATGGGTTTACAAAGCACATATTTCGTGTTGTTTATTTTCCACCTTAATAAGAACAGTTCACATTCAACTGTACAGCAGTTCCAATACTTTTCCACATAGTGCACACTGCCCTTTACGCACACCAACATGAAGTGGCAAGAGCATTTCTATCCCCTGTTGATGATCAGTCCGTGTCTCGTAGTATCTGTCATCGTGCCACAACTGTTTCCACCTCGCGATCATCTTCAAATTTGTGGCAGCCAAGATTTATCCTCAGCTCTGTCAACAGATGGCAATCGTCCTGATATAATTAGACTCAGTAGTAAGTAGCAGGTGCTTTAGTTATGAAATCCGCCAAGAAAACTTGTTCCCTGGTCTACCATCGCACACTGTCGACCAAATAAGCCCAAAATGATTTATTATTATGATTTGTTATTATTATTATCATTATTTATCATCATTATTATCATTAAGTGTGATTTTTATTACCTCTTTCCTATTTGTTCTCGTTTATATGCAGGTCTATTGTGTACTATTCTTATGTACCTGCGCTGTCACTGTAATTGTACTTGTGGTTTGGTGTGCCAGTACGTAAATAATAAACAAATGAATGGAATAATAATAATAATTATTATTATTTTTAATTATAATAACAATTATTATATTTATATATTATTAGTAGTAGTAGTAGCAGTAGCAGTAGTAGTAGTAGCAGTACTAATTGTAGTAGTACTAGTAGTAGTATAAGTACCAGTAGTAGTAGTAGTAGTAGTAATAGTAGTATTAGTTGTGGTAGTGGTGGTGGTGGTGGTGGTGATGGTGGTTGAATTACCATAACATAACTAAACAAGGTATATTTTTTATGGGACACTTCATATCTTTCCACATATCCGAAATAAAATACAGACGCCGAATACACAGCTAACCTGCCTAGGATCCCTTAGGGACTGCTATATGGATAGAAAGGCAAAGTTCGAGTCCTAAAAAATGTGAAGCAATGAACGTTTGATAAGAAGGCCGAGTGTAAATTTTGTGCCATACACACACACACAATATATATATATATAGTGAATTTTGACATTACAGGCAGTTATGAAAGTAAGAAATTGCTTGGAAAGTCAAATGTTATCACACAAAGCATAAGATATGCTAAGAAATGGTTTTCTCTGCCACTGGGTGCAACATAACGGCACTTTTCATTTTGAAATAAGCAGCCACTGTTTCTTTGTTTCCTCACCAGGGATACGTTTTATGTTAAAAAGCCTGAACCAATTCGAATATCAACAAACCAAACTGCATTACCCTGAGATGCAAAGCTGGTATTCTTCAGGTCCTAAAAGAACAAGGTCCACCTTCCTGTCCAATATTAGTCTTTGTTATCATAGAATATAATTTAATTCTGCATGCAGCCCCGTTATTTCGACGCCTGTGTAAGTCAGTGTCTTCGAAAGACTCCAGTCCGCGCGGTACACTAGCATGAATTTTATTAACATTTTGTAACATATTAAGTTTTCAGAATTAGTTGTTAGCCTCTCGCCCAATAATCAAGCCGAAGGGAACACCCTTTATCGGCTGTCCGCGACTGCTGATTGAATATATTTGCAGCCACCCTCTACATCCGAATTCCGTCTCCACCATCCGCAAATATAGGACGCGAAAGTTTCGGAACCCCTCGCACCCCAGTGTGAAATGTGGTAGCGCGTCAATTCAGGCCTACCATATATAAATAAACAATGCATATCAAACGCAACAAAATTTATTATGTTTATTATTGTATTAGGGCAACATGTTTCGATTCTTATAGAATCTTCTACAGGCCCTTCTAAGAATACAGATCCTTACTGAGAAATGTTTAAAATGCGCTGTGGAATCCCAAACGCTTACATTTTTTATATAACTATGTATAAAATGCATGTGTCGTTATGTTCTTATTATACAATCAGGATACTTGTTTCTAAAACTTTAACCGGTACATGTGAAGCCAAACTCGCGTCAATAAGATCACAAAGCAGACTGCCGAATCGCTTGCATTCCTATAAAGGAACAACATTAAGAATGGTGTACATCTTCGCGTAGCAAGCAAACTTTACCGATTCGTTCTTTACTTTCAACAAGCTATAAGGTTTCACGGTGCCAGCTGAAAGGTAATTTCATTTATGATCACGAGAAATGGAGGGCTTTCCGTGGTCCGATTTTCACAAAACATGCAAGCTCTCAACAGCATTATGTGCAGACATGCTACACCGAGTTTCATGTAAATCAGGCGATAAAGGTGGAAAGTACGGATTGAGAATCATTTACGCCCTTAACTACAGCATGGTTTTCACTGCGCGGATTTTCGCTTAACTCACTCTCGATCGACAATATTTTGTAGGGAACTTCTACATAAAATTTTATAGGAATTCGACAAACGGTCCAGTGGCTGAAAGTGGCCACACAGATGGACGGAAGTATTTCTCATATACGGTGTTCTTTTCTCTGACTCTTAAAGGCAGTCTAACGTTTGATAAAGCCAGCGGCTTCTTCGCAAGCATAAACATGAATACATCCTACATTTTATGTTTTGTTGACCGTGCATCCCTGTATAATATTGTAAATAAAGCCAATTTGGTGCACAATTTTTCTTAGTATGTCCATTTCTTTTCTCTACATGTTTCGGGCGAATATGTGCCCATCATCAGGAGAAACAACTGTATTTATGCGACACTTGGTATTTGTCACTCTGCATGGGTGACTGTCTGACAAGTACCAAGTGTCGCATAGATACAGTTGCTTCTCCTGATGATGGGCACATAGTCGTCCGAAACATGTAGAGAAAAGAAATAAACATACTAAGAAAAATTGTGCATCAAGTTGGCTTTATTTACAAGATAATATAGTCTACATCTGCGCTACGAGCGAGACATAATCTACGACTCCCATTTTAAGCTGTGCCAAACACTGCACGCAGCATAAATCGCGCGGCCGATGCCGTCGTCGTCAAGGCTATTGTAGCCGTTATCATCACCATCGCCAATATCACCATACCATCACCATCATCGTCTACATTAAAATCATTATCAGTTCTCCCTCCTGTGTCATACACTGATCACTTTAATTTGTAATTAAATGTTCCACCAAAGTAATTACAAGTTTTCAACAAATACCATCGAACAGAGAAATTTTCAAATGCGACTTCCTGGTATTTAACACGTGCTCTACTGTAGGTTAGTCGATCAACGTTAGTATTGTTAGTGGAAGTAACAACTAAGAGATGAAAACTGTAAAAATTTTACGTTGAAATTCCATTTGGACTTCTGGCTTCCTAGTCATACGAACAATGGAGATAAAGAACTGGGCGAAGTTAAAATACGTTGGAACAACGGAAATCAAAATTAAGCCCAAGAAGAATTAGTAGGTGGTTAAAATAAGGGAATGCACGCTACCACTCGGTTCAAATGTTTTGGTTTTCTCGTTTGCTATCGAAATTCATGAAGATAAACAAAATATGCAGAGTATGTTTAACGCTCTACACAGGATTATAATTTAATATGTAATTTGGGATTGGTCTGCACATTGAGTGCCGATATCTACATTTTTATCGCAGTGTTATTGTTGTGATGATCACACACAGTAATAAGAAACTGGCTCATCATACGGAATCACAGGCGTAAGGGAGGATAATATTAAAACTGGTTACGATAAATAGGATATGACGACGTGGAATAAATTCATCGGGTTCATGATGCGACCAGCAAATAGCCTTGATGAACACAATCAAGTTTCAAACGCTTTTTCATGAATTGTGCAATGTTTTCCAAAAAGCTGGTTGTCGCTGTTGCAATTATTATTATTATTATTATTATCGTCATTATTAGTAATAATAGTAGTATTAGTAGTGTCATCGTGGTAGTAGTAGTAGTAGTAGTAGCGGTATTCAAGGGCCCTTCACCACAGGAAACGTCACGACGCCAACGCCAATTCAGTGCGCTAGAGCTGTTCCACCCTCAAACGTTCGTTCGTCTACGATGTTGGTACTGCGATAACACAAGCCTTCAAACGTACGCACGCCGTTGTGTTAGTGCAGGCGTATGACGTTCCTATAGGAATTAGGCGGCAGACGGACGTGTACACACACGCGCCTCTCCCTGATAGTGTTATCTGGTTCAATAAACGGCTTTGTGACAGCGTTGATGCATCTTGGGGTTCCATCGTGGAAGGAAATTTCTTCAGCAGCTGAATGACTTTCAGTTCCTTGAAGCAGAGCGCCCGGGTACTGAAGTAGGCGTGGCACTGCTAGGGCAACATGAATACCCAATCAACTCCGGAGTGGTCCTTAAAAAAAAAACACTTGTATACGTCAGCCGCGCTTTTACGGCACTCGAAATATTCGTCAGTGTTCACAACGACCTGCAATTCGATGTAACGCCCCGTACCTGACCCCAGTGCATACCCTAACAATATCAGCCGGAGTGCAGAGCATGAAATATGAATTTCTCATAGCAATGAACGTTAAGATTACTGTCTTCTCGCAGCCAGTTACGACAACCACACAGTGTCACAATCCGAAGATTCTAACTACGAGCCACGTGAATTTTTCTCCATTTCCTTTTACGTCACCTCTCACACTCCCTCGGACGTTCAAGGCCTCGTTCATTTATTCGCCATCCACTTACTGCGGAGGCCGAGTTTGATCCCAGGCTAGCCCACGTGGGATTTGTGGTGGAAAAAAAGTGGCACCACACCTGCTTTCACTCCGCCTCGGATACTTCGGTCTCCCCCCCCCCTATTCCTCCAACGCTCCACACCAATAATTCATTCATCTAGTTTACAGCCTTAGCAATTGAAGGAGTTATGGAAAACATTTCTCCCCTTCTATTTCTCTCTGAAATACCCTTAATCCGGGTTACAATGTCCGAGTGAAAACCCAACTTTCGAAATCGAGACATATTTTCGTTATATTTTAAGATTCTGAGCTCAGAAATAGCAATCTTTTCCCGAATTTTACCATGTAGGAAGCAGTGGTCACTTACCGTATGTAGGCTGCTGCTCTTAAATCATAAAAACCCTGCACTTTGCCCACAGAGTGTATTAAAGGTAAAGGTAAAGTGTTCCCGTTACAGGCCCGGTGTGGCCCAGAGGTTGGGTAGAGGTATAGCTCTACTCCTCCTTGACCGTGGCACAAGAAGGGGGTGAGTGGTCAGCAGCACGCCCCGGACGCACTTTACCCCCGGGAAAGATCCGGTAACCATTGTACAGGAGGCTGGGTGGGCCCCAGGGTCGGTCTGGACGGGCGGAAAATCTCGCCCCCACCGGGATTCGATCCCGGACCGTCCAGTCCGTAGTCAGTCGCTATACCGACTGAGCTACCGGGCCCACACAGTGTATTATGTGTAAATAATTCTCAGAATAAACAACGAATGTTTCCTCATACAACATTTACGGATTCTTTCAGCGGAAATGCAGTCTTCTGTTAAAAGAAACTTAATTTTAAGCTACATTAATCACTCAACTTTAAGGCTTAAAAGGGTTAATTTGCAGTTCAATTTTTAGAGACCATTCTAAATAATATGACGGCTTCCAAAACGTATTCACTCAAGCTGGGTCAGTCACTTGGGACAGGAACTCGAATAATGAAAGCATTTATTACCATGCAGGAACTAAAGTCATTTCCTTGCTAATAAACATCCCAGTTGCAACTTCGAAACACCACACCAGCAACTCCTGACGGTACTCCAGCACAGACATCATTTTCCATTGGTTACATTCGCAGTTAGCATAAGTGACAACAGCTAAACTAAAGAGCTGTCAAGGGCGATCGTGTACATTACGAAACATGCAGTGATAGTGCATCGCATCTTCACACCTTGGCTCGACGTTGATCTACGAGAAAGGCAAACTCATTACAAGGATGCAAATCACCGGATCACAATTCTGTCTCACACAAGAGTGCGCACTCTGTCCAGTTTTATTACTGCGCTACTTTGTAAAATATTTTCTGCCGGAATTACTGCCTACATTTTCAAGATAGAGGAAAGGAACATTTCTTCCGAGAGATTGCGATATCAGTTGACCTTCTCTTTTTTTGCTACCGAAATACGTAATTAATTTCAGCCCACTACCCAATCTACTTGGGCCGGGTAGCTCAGTCGGTATAGCGACTGACTACAGGCTGGACGATCCGGGATCGAATCCCGGTGGGGACGAGATTTTCCGCCCGTCCAGATCGGCCCTGGCGCCCACCCAGCCTCCTGTAAAATGGGTACCGGGTATTTCCTGGGGGTAAAGTACGGCCGGGGCGTGCTGCTGACCACTCACCCCCTTCTAGTGCCGAGGTCATGGAAGAGTAGAGCTATACCTCTACCCACCATCTGGGCCACACCGGGCCTGTAACGGGATCACTTTACCTTTTACCCAGTCTACTTACTTACCAACGATGTGCAGCATATTCCATCACGACAGTATACCAGTTCGTCATTTAGTTAACGCACTATCCGCGTCTTATGGAACCCAAAGATTCATTACCGCGTTACAAAAGCACCCCCTCGACACTAACGCCGCACTGACCAAAACGAATTCAGCCCACGCCCGCCCTGGGCCACATAAATCCATTCCACGCCGTCTCAGTCCGCCTCCTTAAAACCAATTTTAATATATACTCTCATCTAAGCATAAGGTCTCCTAGTCGTCTCCTTCCCTCGGATTACCACAACACCACACCGTAAGCACGTATCGACCGCGCCTGCAGATATAACTAACTAATTAAAGGCAGCAGAGTGCTTCCTGAGAAGCCAACAGATCCTAAGCTAGTCAAAGAAATTCCCCTCATTTTATGGACCGCAAAGGCTCATTATCGAATTCACAGCCGACAGTAACGAATCCCTCCCATCTCACTTCCTGAAGATCCACTTTAATATTATCCTCCCATCTACGACTACGTCCTCTAAGCAGGCTCTTTCCCTCAGGCCTCCCCACCAAAGCCTTGTATCGCCTGCCGATGTACAAAACTGGATGTAGGCATATAAGCATCCTACCTGCCAGATGCAGGGGACCGCAGTAGCAGAGTGGTTAAGGTGCTGTGCTACAAATCGGAAGGTCGCTGGTTCGATCGCAGCTGGTGTCCGTGGATCTTTCATTGACTTAAAATCCTTCCGATCGCACCATCGCCCTGGGGTCGACTCAGCCTCTAACAGAAATGAGTACCAGGAGCATTTCCTTGGGGGTAAAGGCGGCCGGTGCGTAAGGCTGACAACCTTACCACCAACCTATGCCGTTGTCACGAAATCTGGGAACCTTAACCCCCTGGAACCCTCTGGGCCCCTCCGGGCCTGTAACGGGACTGCTTTACCTTTATCCGCAAGCTGCAAAATGACGGAATGTTTTAATTTTCATAATATTACTGGACACCCCTGGGCTCACATACCTCTTTCAGTAGTTTAGAAACAGCAAGAATACATTTCAGTTAAAACACGACGTTTCAAATATACCTACATTCTGTCAGTGAAACACAGGCTAGTGGATCGATGGAGAGTGTTCATTAATTACAGTGAAATTATCAAACTGCCATTACACGTTCCGAATTCCGAGTCACTAGGGCGAAAATGTCGTGGCGATCTGATAAATGACGAATCGATTAGAAGGCAATGATAAAGCGCTCAAAGGAATTATACAATAAGGGAAAGAGGATTCGAAATATCTTCTTTCTATCTTACATATTAAATTATTCTCCAATTTCGCCTTCACATCTGTAATTCAAAATGAAAGCAACGCCGAAGTATCGGGGCCTTATGTCCTCATTAGTAACTGCTGAATCAACCCACAGATTTCCACAAACGTTACAGTTAATTAATGCGAAATACCAACTTGATGCAACAAGGTAATTTTATTGAAGTATTCTTAGCTCGACATATTTCGGGTACATACGCCCATCATCAGGAGCTTTAGATGTTAAGTTGCAGCATATGGTTTTCTGCACCGAGTTTTTGGATGTGTGGTGGTCTTGAAAGCTGCTGCGTAGGTCGTGTGTACGGTGCGGATGGTGCCGTGCGGCACCGTGTAGAGCTAAGAATACTTCAATAAAATTACCTAGTTGCATCAAGTTGGCATTTCACATTATTTCATGAGGAAGATGCACGGTCAAACAATCCTCAACTTACAATTAATGTCTCGTCTCGCGGGCCACACTATATTCACATTTATTGTACGTGCATTGAATTCACCAACACGAAAGAGAAACATTCTGAAGTGGGTATTACAGTGCTGCCTATCGTATGGTCTTATTATATTTGCGTACACGTGCTGTGGAAATGTAGAAACCAAACGTGTGCTAATTTTAAAGACAGGTTTCTTGGAAAATGACATGTTGGCCATAGAAAACGTTGGTACTTAATCCTCTGGGGCTGTAAAACACATATCAAAGAGAATAATTGTCGGCCCACTATCTGAACAAGATGCTGGAAAAGTCTGCGGAAAATATATTTACCTCTCTATTCTTACCGAACTAAATGCCAAACACGAAAAAAAAAAATACACGGAAAATACTAATTTATTCCTTCAGGAGAGTCGTTTGCAGCCTTCTTTTCCTCGCGTTTCTCTGTCACGAGCAAAGCACGTACGTGTACCATCAGGCACTGCAAATAGGAATAGCATACAGTTTGTATTTTCCTAGTTTGACTTTATAAATACTTTATAAACCTTTTTATTTATTTAGGTACTTGTAAACAGTGTTAGTAATGTGACTAACATATTTAATATTAAACGCAAAAATATACATTTCGTAAACAACTTTGCGCACTACGACACGGCCCTCGGTTGACAAGCACTCTTTAGACCAGCGTTTCTCAAACTTTGTGACACAGCTGCCGGGTAAATTCTTTTTTCATAAAACGAGGGCCCGATCCCAACAAATTTACTCGTAAATACCTTTCCATTGTTTACGTTCATACATTAGACTAACATAAGTATTAATAATTAATTACGGCATAATCATAAAGAGTATATTTTCTTCTGTGACGCTGCGGCCCAGCGCGGGCCATGGCATCCTCAATCTTGAGGTTTCTAGGTCACACACAGCGACGCATCACAGTCGTTGGACTCCTCTGGACGCGTCATCAGTGCGTCGCAGAGACCTCTTCCTGACAACTCACAACAGACAAACATCCATGCCCCTGTTGGGATTCGAAGCCATGATCTCAGCAGGCGAGCGGCCGCAGACCTACGCCTTAGACCGCGCGGCTTCTGGGACCGGCATAAAGAGTATTAGTACACTTATGTATACGATGTGGAATGTTGACAAATATAAAATTACATTTAAATTGGTTATCAATCGCTGGACTAATGAAATCTTGTAGCATATTGTAGTTTCCTCAGGCTAACATCTGGGTCTGAGTTTTTCGACACATTGACGAATATTTTTCACCTCAGAATATTTCCACTATAGAACATTTATTCATGAAAATTGCTCAGAAAGCCAAAATGACAAATTCCAGTATAACCTCTTGCGGCCCGCTATATTTGATGCCAGGGCCCGGTACCGGGCCGCGGCCCAGCGGTTGAGAAACACTGCTTCAGAATACCTTCTGTGAGCCAATATCACTTCCGACTTCAAACACAAAATTTCCAGCTTTTATTTCTCTGACACGGAATGACCGAAGGCTGAGATTTTCTTGTGGTTAGGCCTACAGCACGACCTTCAAGACAGCTGACCGAAGTTCCGAACTTGGTAATTCTATTTGGCATTTACAGCCACTTCTCGGTGTATTTCATTTTAGTTTGTTACTAGTCCCACTGTCGTCAATTTTAACGCGGCGAGTCTCACTCCAAACTGCGACTCTGAGGTAAAAATTAATTTGGTATTTGGGAGGGCGTAAGGAACCGTTCTCCGCCAAACTTCAGCAGATAAAGCCAGCTATTCTTCAACAACAGGAGAATATTTGGACCTAGGAGGGACGAGGTAACGGGGGAATTGAGTAGACTGCATAACGAGGAGCTAAGTGATCTGTACTTCTCACCCAATATTGTGCGGGTGATAAAATCGAGAAGAATGAGATGGGCAGGGCATGTGGCGCGTATGGGGGAGGATAGGGGGGTGTATAGGGTCTTGGTGGGGAAGCCGGAGGGAAAGAGTCCACTGGGGAGACCTAGAAGTAGATGGGTGGATAATATTAGGATGGATCTCCAGGAGGTGGGATGTGGGTATGTGGACTGGATTGGGTTGGCCCAGGATAGGGATAGGTGGCGGACGCTTGTGAGTACGGTAATGAACCTTC
>Ga0123354_10008218_pt1 | contig 15846 bp, 2 predicted proteins | sample TergutLab28metaG_2_FD_97872 | JGI IMG/M metagenome (GOLD analysis project Ga0123354, IMG submission 97872) | Labiotermes labralis P4 segment gut microbial communities from Petit-Saut dam, French Guiana - Lab288 P4 | ecosystem: Host-associated > Arthropoda: Insects > Digestive system > Gut ...
ATTCCAATCTGCATAGGGTAGGTTCAAGTCCCCCCCAATGATGCTACGCTTTGTAGAGTTTCCCGTATAATCAGTTCGAGCTGCTAATCTTTCGATGACTCGCATGTCATCATTCGGAGCCCTTAGAAATAAAGAAGGAATTTAGATGTGAAATTGGTTCTGTAGAATGAAGGGACAACCGTATACTAAAACTGTTGGTTCCATAATTTCTCTACTAATATTCACAAGATTTCTTTCGAAATGTTTCCACTCATACACCACATATATACGGGGCATAGAATAAACTTCAATTCTGCATTATGCAATTATTTTCAGGAGATTAACAACGTGAAAGAAATATCAATAAATATTCTGCATGTACAAGTCCATTGTCTGTCCCAAAATGTTTCTTTTTTGTACAGGTAGAGAACATAATTTAGTAATATTGTAATCTTCATTCTTTCATCAGAAATGTTGGTACTACACTTAAATGTACTTGTGTTTGAATTAGAAATTACTCTTCTTTTACTGCGGGGAGAAATGTATTTGTTAGATTTTGTAGAAAAACTTTACAGAAACTTGTCCACATCGATATGAATGAGATTATGATTCATTTCCTGAAAATTCTGTTATTTATGAAATTATTTTCCTCCATTCTGTATTTCAGGATTCTTGTAACTATTCTGTCTAAATGAGAACCAGAAGGGGACCACACGTATTACGTGATAAATTAGAATTTTAATTAAGTGACGGAACAAATACATAAAAAATATATCGATTAAAATATTGGATAATGACATGAATATTGTAGTGGCGATGTTGTAGAAAAACACAGTTTTTGATGATAGCGTGTGGGCGTTGACGATCAACAACGACGAACAAAATTAAGCACACAAATACAAACAAAAACAAAAGTACACACAGATCCACAGAAACTGCCTGAACTGTTTTGAAAATGATATGAATTGAAATACGACAACAAGTAATTTCTGCAAGTAACGAATATGAATAATTAACTATAAATGTGGCGACATAGTATAGGACAGTTGATTCATCAGTATCATGCTAAGACCGGAAACGTGACAGTAAGGCATACAAAAGCTTTAAAATCTCTCATTTTTCTCTCTCATTACTGACGACCTTACGTCATTCAAATTTCTGACTGCAGTGCCTACCTCAGCGCACATTCACGGGACGGTAGATATCTGTGCTATTAATAAGCTGGAAAACACAATAAATATGTTAGCGCCCACACTCCACACGTTTAATATATTGTGATATTCACGCTATCATAATATAAGAATGTAAAACACGTGTCCTTATGTGCTATGAGTAATACATTATACACCTCGGTAAATACGTGCTTGATAAATGTGAACCTGCAAGAACCAACCATTGAGAAATGCATATAAGCATATATAGTATTCAGTAGTGTGTAAGCACGTATTTGAATTTATATTCGATATTAAAGTAGACTAAGAAACAAAGTGCATATTGGAATAAATATTCAATCCTCCCTTTCGGATAAAAGTAGTTTTTGTGAGTTTCTGTAGGAATCTTAATGTACTTTGACTGAAAGAGCGTGTAGTAAAATAAAAGTCAGGTGAAATAGTCAGGTAGATTTATTTCTGTTCTTATTACATATCTCACTCACACATATTTATTTATCAGCAAAGTTCCCTATACATACATTTGATAACATATATGTACATATTTTGATATCACTCTTAACAACAAGGAAATTTGCCTTCAATATAATGGTTCAACATTTCCCATTTGGTTGCATAAAATTAATACACAAACAAACATAAATTAAGGTGAGGAATTTATTTGTTTTTACATATATTTCACGTCATTTGCCTGAATGAGGTTACTTGTAGCTAACTACAGATATATTCAAAACAGAACGTCAGTACTTACGCTACTGTGTACAATGTTCGTATAGTACAGAGATATATGAAACGTAAGAGAATATATTTTTTTGAAGTGTCACAATTGAAGTCATTTTGAAACATCGGAGAATATTCAGACATCGTTTATTTGTCGTTCATGTAACACACCGCTTGTGTAATCTAAAATGAATCTTAAATATCCACCATAATGGATAATGAACTGGAAAGGAGAGACAAAAAGCATCTTTGGCTTTTTTGAAGGCAATGCCTCAGAAATGTGAAGTCTAATTACGTGTGTATGGGAAATGCAGATTTTAAATAAATTTTCATTACAGCAATGCAGATCGTAGCTGCATGGTTTTCCTTTACTAATTAATTATTCATTCATTGCAGGAACCTCCATAAATCTAACGATTTAAACAATAACATTCTGATGGAATTTATCCTGTTGTACTCATAATATAATGTAAATATTTATTTACCGTCAAAGAAAAAAATTTGTTGTATTCAGCAATGATCAAAAATGTTACACGTTCCGGCCTATATGATCATTTGCAAGCAAATTTTAAAACACTTAATAGAAGTGAAAAGAGTTACACATGTTTAAACTTGCGACATGTCGCAAATTTAAACATATTCCTTTGTTGAGCATTGTTTAATAAAATAAAGTTCTGTTTTCGACTGTACCATAAAATTTGTTCAATTTTAAATAAATAAAAAACAGAATTACTATTCTCATATTTTTTTACAATTGCTGAATATACAATTTTATATTATTTTTTTTTGTTATATAAGTTATCCGTCAATAATTTTTCCATTAAAATAACTTTCTTATTAAAATGGATTTGACAAGATCAGATTTGAATCTTATAAAGCGCGGCACGATCAGACAGATTGTTTAAGTTTTATATTACATCGATTGTATAGGCCAGTGATTTTCAAACAAAATTCTACAATCTTATTAAAACTGTATTCCTTTTCTAAAAGTACCTATATTTTGTGTAGACTGAATACTCAAACACAAATTTTAAAATGAAAAATTGTTGAAGGTGTTCACCATAAATTTCCAGGCACGTACGCTCTCACATACATAAATTTAAAAGAGTACGTTGGGCGCTACAAATATTTATTGAGCTGAGAGGCAATAATGAGTCCACCTGACTGCTATTACTGCATTTATTTATATATTATAATTTAACATTTTCATCGAAACTGGTCTGCGATAATTTTGCATATTACTCTATACGTGGCATTTTTTAGTGTACCTGTACTTTAGTCGTAAAATTTACAATATTAATAATTAAGTATTAATTATTAAATATCCCGAACGTGCTGCAAATACAAAATTTAGAGAGGCATTTGTGCCGACCTACCGGCCACTACAGACTTACAACTGGCGCACCGATGCTGCACAACTACATGACTCATTCCAACGGGTTCGACCACACAGCCACTGGCAAATTTGCAGCAAAGAGCAACGGCGAAGGAGAGGAAGAAACCAGCGTTACAAGTGATTAGACAGTGAAGAACCGCGTTGATTTTATGACTACACGTATTATGTTATGAAAATAGTAAGAATGGAGCAATATAGCCGGAGAGTTTAAAGTCGCACCTTGTGTAGAAGTTTAAATGAGCTGCAGATGCGGTCCGCGAATAGCGGAAAAGATAAAGATCTCATTCCCTTGCCGAAAAACTTTATTCCGATGTCGTTGTAATAAGTGAAACATTACGAACAGCTATAAAATAGCTCCGTATAATTGTTTTCTTTATTCTGGAAAATCTAGATAGTACCTTCCTAGTAGGGTCTTTTCCTGGCGATTGTCTGATGAAGCAGAGTGATGATTATCTGTTGCCCGCTGATTCATTTCTGCTGATGACGTGTAATATGTTGCCTCTCTTAGGTGCAAATACTCTATACAGTTGAGTCTATGCAATTGTGTGAAGTAACAATCTAATTATAACTAATATTTCTGTTGAAATACCACAATATTATTACACCATTAAAGGTAAAAAAATGTACGTCTGTTTGCTTTGCGTTACGAATATGGTGGGGGAATCGTACCTATTAATACAGATTTCCGCGTACGGTAGGTCACCTTATTTCCACGTACTGATTTTGACATTACGGAGGGCGCCGTAGGCTCAATTACAGATGTCGTTCCTACGGAGGTCGTCGTACGTTCAAGTTCAGATTTCGACCCTAAGAAGGGCGTCGTAGGACCACGTTTTGATTTCGGCCCTACGGAACAGCACACACAATAACACTCCTTGCATTCCGTTGCCTCATTCTTCCAGCACTCAACTTGCTTTTTTTTATTTTTTGACAGTGATTTACACAAATTCTTGAGCACTTCATTGGTTTGACAAACGCCATCCACAGTTTTAATTTTAAGTATGCATTCACGTTTATTATCCTTGGCTCCAACACCCGTCTTCTTCTTATTTGCATTCTTACCAACTGGTGCAGTCTGCACATACATAAAAAACTAAAGTAAATACATATGTTATTAAAAATGATGCAATTGGTTAGAAATTAATGAATTGAATTGAAATAATTAAATATTTAAGGAAATAAAGAATTTCAATTGCTTATAACATTAAGCAAAATACTTCGCCAATTTTGAAGACAATAATTTGACATATATTTTTTTATTACACTTCATTCCCTAGGGAACATTATCGAGTAGCATATTGAAGCCTTGTTACTGCAGGACACGGTACATCGCCTTACAGACTTTAGCGCTGAGAAAGTGACTGAGTCTCCTTTCAATATTTTTGAAATACATATGATACACGACACGACACGATACGATACGATATGATATATGATATGATATGATGTATTTGTTAACTAAAATTGGGTTGACCCACGGTGGCAGTAGTACAGTACACATTTACACACAAACAATGTATAGAAGAACACAATCGACACAAAAAATTCACTTAAATAGACGGGGAGAGTGCGAGGCATGCTCCAACTTTGCGGGTTATATCATGACTTTTATCTTACAACGGAGGAAAAAGCACTTAAACCTCAGTCAGTGTAGCCGAAGAATGGCAGTTGGCAAGATGAAAACAGAATATACAGAACACAGCATACGTAACAATAACAATATATTAATATAACTGTTCGAATGTATAACTCACAGAAATAACAAAGAATACACAAAATGTACAACAAAATACAAAATGTTAAAAAGAATCAAAAGAGCATGAAGAAATATGATAAACGAAAGAGCCATAAAAGGAGCAGACGTCATGCGATCTACAAGTGTAGAAGCGAGAATCTTTACGTAAAGCCCAAATATTATGATTAGTTTGGAATGTAGAATTGTGAGTGTATATCTCCTACGTCAAATAAATAAATAATTAATTATTAACTATGATGTGGAGCAGAGTGCGTCTGTAGAAGCCCATGGCCTGACATTTGACCCACATGCTCGTGAGTTTTATTGAATCTCATATTTCTTTACTGTAATTATATAAACGTGTGCCAAGCGTGGTAAAAAGAATCCATATATTTCACTTTAGTTTTATAAGCCATTAAATGTTATCAATTTTTCTGTGCCTAGTGGTTTGTATCTTCACGCTTTTGGTCTAAACTTTAGTGTGCATTTATACGGTAAAAATGAAAACAAGACGACAACTTACTTGTGTGCATAAGAACACTGATGAAACAATGACCAGTACTAAAAGAAGCTTCACGATCTCCATATTATTTTAAGAGTATTTAAGCCTTATTCAAGAAGAAAAGACAAAATAATTTTCTCTGCGCAGTAACTGCTGATCAGAAGAACAGACTGATAAAGATATTGGATTGTGGCTCTTCTTTTATATACAAGAAAGCAAACCAGAATAATTGCGATATTGCATTAAACGTCATTTCCTTATAATGGTAAGGATTTGCGTACCTCATTTAATGCAGTTACTTTAAGTGGGAGGAACTCAGATTAAATTGTTCACATGTTGAGAATAAAGTCATCTGTTTTTTATCCAACACCTTGTTGGGCGGCGCGATGTGATGATTTTGTAACTTAGTCACTCTTAATCTTGTGACGTGTTATGATATGTGGCTTGAGACTTCGGTATCGAATGTGCGAATACGTAGCTGATAAAAGAATTATCATTTGAATGGGAAAGGTCTGTAGTACGCATATTTATCTATCTCTCCATTCAATAACGTCCGCTCTTCTAAATCGCAAATAACAATCTAGATACACGAGTACACTCTAGAGTGTTCATAGCTCTTGAAAATTATTCGAGTGTTCCGGGGATCGAATCGTCGTCTGGGGAAACGAATTCCTTTTCCTCCTTTACATCATCTGAATAAATGCTGGAATAATAAAAATCTTTGCCTGAACACAAATTGTTCAACATATTAGAAGATATTTTATCCCCAGAGCGTTATACGTCAAATTTTGTGGTCAGAAGAAAGGTCAGTAAATAACTTATAGCTCAATGTCCACCATAAAAGAATATTAGATGCAATTTATTAATTTTTAAAATGAAACGAATAGAAAAATTAGAGATGAAATTACCTGGAAGACGAAAAAAAAGCTGGCCAATAAGTACGGTTTTCTGGGTCACAGAATGGTATGAAAGTTTGATATAGCGTTAAAAGTAGGTCATTTGTTTCAGTTAAGTTTCGTTACATTACAACAAATTCTCCTAGTAGAGTGATGTATCTATCAACCTGCTACGATATTAAAAATTCCATCGTTGAAAAAATATTTTTAATGTTTTGCAACAATTCTCTATTAACCATTTCCACTTACTCATTATTGTGTAAGCGGTGATCGCAAATTGCAAGCACTCTGATGTCCACAATTAATTCCTCCGCTCGTACTGCCAGCAACACCGTCTTTGATGCTCTCGTTCGACTGGTCATTCATTATCATGATCGTCCGGTTGACGATTTTTTAACATTCTGTACCAATCTTCGACATGTGGCAACATAAGCAAGCCTTCGAAATACACTCGTGTTACTTGGCGGTGATTATAGTTAAGACAAACCTTACACAAAACCGGACCGCAATATGATTTTTTTTACATCACGCTTTTGAAGTAAAGTTGTCATTTCCCTTCGATTTATTCCCTTAGAGGAATATAAGTGACTGTTGCGCCATCTGTTTTAATCCCAAATAAAAGCAAAAATTTTTACCGAAAAATGAATGATTTGATCAAACAAAGGCACAGATTATTTAAAGATTTTAATTAAATTATTATGTAAGGTAAAAGTTGTTCCTGTGTTCGCCAAATTGCGAAAAGGAACTACCAGCTTCGTCATATTTCTCTTTTCATCTGTCCATTTGTCTGTCTGTCCAGCAGGCCACATGAAACTACTCCGGTATCAAAAGTCGGATTTTCATGAAATTTTACGATTATTTTTTTAAAAACTGTCGAGAAAATTGAAATAACTTATACATGTACTTATGTATTTTACATGAATATCAATATTAATTTATGGTCATATATTTCTTATTTCTTCTTAGAATGAGAAATGTCGCAGTAAAATACTGTAGAGAAAATCGAAAAACATGTTTTAAGACATATAACATTTTCGGAAAACCCTGTATTATATGAGACAACGTGGAAAAATACTGTGAATGTGGACAGTTCACATGTGGCAAAATGTTGAACGTGCATTTCTTATTGGAAACATAGGTTTACAAACACTCACTCAGAATATGTATGGGAACATTACCTGTCCTTGTCATTATGAAGTAAATTAGGAAGAGCGGTTGTACTTAACAGTAGATATTGTAATCACTGCAGAATATTTCTTTGTCTGCTGTATTTAAGTAGAAACATAATTAAAAGGAAAGAAATTTTTCGTTTAACGTAATATTAAAACGCGTTCGCATTACAGTTGTTGTCACGGAAATACGAATAAGTAGTACATAAAATATTTTGAGTGTGCGTTTGTAACAATTATTCACCATGCAAAGCGTCTGTGTCGTAATGTATGGTCATCTGTGGCCTATCTGACTGTACTATATTTTTCCAATAAAACACCACGATTTCCGAAAAATTTACTGAACGTAAAATATATTTTGATTTCCACTATGATTTTTTTTCGAAACACTTCTTATTCTAAGAAAAATTTATGGATATATTACAATAAATGTACGCAATCTTTCACGTAAAATACCTGTTATTCTTGTCCTATTTTAGTGAAAATTAAAATTTCTCGACATATTTTCGAAAACTGTATATACCAAATTTTATGAAAATCCTTCCAATACGAGCCAAGGTGTACCTTGCGTGTAAAAGGACGGAGAGAAAGACACGACGACGGTAAGAGTCGCTTTTTACAGTTTTCGAAAATAGCTCCAAACCACCTCTTTTCTTCTATGAGTGTAAACGTTAGTTTCTCACATTTATAGCCTAATATAAGTTAGAAACTTCTATAGACATTGGACCTAACACAGAAAATATTAAATTGCCGGCAACTACATTTTGATATTTTTAAAATGCGATATGCATAAGTGTAATTAGCTTTATGAAAGAGACGATTAAAGAACGAATCTAAATAGAATTGGAAAAGATTAACGTAGCTGGAATTATAATGCCTAACGATACATACATACATACATACGAGGGAACTGATTTGGTCTAAGAGGCATTCGAAACTATACACATGGTTATGTTCATATACTTGCCACCCATAATATATTGCAATAAAAAATTTATTAAATTAAAAAATATATTTATAATTTTCTCTTTTCCTTTCCTCAATATCGTGTAGATATCTCAAAACTATGCGCCATATAAAGAGTTACATTTGTATTTTTGTATATGACAGTACATATTTAGGCAGCCAGGTTAGGACTCAGGTGATATATAAGGCACAAAAATTTATAACTTTTAACGTCAATTGTAACATTTAACTTCAAGTATTTTGTCACGTTGTATTTCTATGTTTATCACAATTCTGAAATAAGGAGCGAATATTTATCTCAACCGTAGTGGTTAATTTTCCTCTCCAATTGTAACAAGTTTTCCTTTTTTTGATGTAGAATCGAATAATTAAATACTGTGTACCTAAATATAAAGCTTGGAAAAGTTACAGGAAAATTTCCAAATTTTCAGACAATAAGGCCAAATTATATTCGGACTCGATATTATTCATAAATCTCACACAAATTAAATTTACTATTTTAACTTAAATAATCACGTAACCCGAAGTAACATGGTTACTTTAGCTTGTAAAGTACGTAATATTCTTTCAATTTCATTATGTGTTTTTCATCCTCTTTCACGTAACCAGAAGAAAAATCGGCAGGAAATTGTATGACAACACTATCGCAACATTTCCTTTCAAGGCACTTATGCAAATTTTTATTCATTGATTTACGGTGATAAAAAGTACATTTGTAATACTGGCCTTTTTCATATAGAACTTCACTTTAAGAAGGTGTGTCCTACTTATCGAGAAGGCAAAGCTTCTCCCTACTGAGAAATGTTCTGAAAACGCTGGTATGGTTCTAAATTATATAATAGACTATATATATATGGGCGTTTCTGTGCGGCACATTCTTAAAAGGGAAATTGTAGTGAATATTATTGGTGTTAGTAATGCAGCCAAATAATCCTATAAATTCAATAAAATTTACGATGTGCATTGGCTCACAACTTACTCATAACTGCACCTCAAACTTTCTGTAGTGATGTCACGTAAGTCACAGTTTCTTCTGGCTTCGAAAGTCTTGTATATTTGTATTTATGTAACGTTAATATTAGTAACTAAAACAATTTACTTTTTTCTTATCTGAGGTTTTATTCCCACAAACATTAATAGAAACCAAAGAAGGAATTTGTGCTCGGTTCTACAGCATGTGCTAAAATGCCTTGTTCCGCAGTTTCAGTCACACTTCAATGTCGCATATGGTTTAGAAGTGCAAAATAACACCTTTTGAATAGTATCTGCCAAGAAAATCTACCGAATTTATTAAGGTGATTTATTTTATTAATTATTATGAATAAAAGCAAAACAGTCACTTTTTCTAATTTCAACATTCAGAAAATTTCTAAACATAATATCCGTATGCTAATATGTATAAAATACAATATATGCATGTAACTACTCACGTTACAAATATATACAAAATTTTAATTCCTATATAACAAAACTGGCATTCTTTTTTCAAGTACTTCAGTATTCTACATATTTCAACTGCAATAGGGCCACAATAATGCACATAATCGGTATGAAATATGAACATATAATTTTCCAAATTGCACTCCAGCAAGTATCGATGAAAATCGTATGAATCATATTTCAGAGTATTTGATATATACAGGTGAGCAATTAGTTTCTTGCTTTAAGATTTAAATTTTTAAAAATTTTTTATATATATATATTTATATATTATTAGAAGCCGAATTATTGCGCCTCTTAGTATTTGACATTTCTTAACTCTAAATGTCACACAATACTATCCCAGTGAAGGAAATTTGAATATGTATGTAAAAACAGTTTCGTAATATATATTAGAATTCAAATAATTTGCAATCCGGTGTTTGACGTATACACACGTATTTATTTGCTCCACAAATTTGTACGGATTACAATTCAAGCAATATATATTAATATATATTTAAAATAATCTCCTTAATTTAGTACTTCAACAAATAAATTTTTATTATTTATAACGCAAAGAATTGTACGTGGCCTGATTACTAGGAAACACTACGAAATTTGCTGAAATATGCTAATTAGTTTATTATTTGATGTGATTTTTTATTATATGTTCATATGTTTCACCCCAAACTTTTTATTTTTAAATACGCTTTCATTAAGACTACATGTTGTATATTCATAATGAAATAAACGACGCAATTACAGCCACTGTTTAGTGGATAATTCTAGCTCTTACCTCGAGATTGTGTCATACCAATAGGTTACTTATAAAATAGTCACATATTGTTAGCGTAACAAAGAACCGTCTGTGCTAATACACTTACATTTAAAATAAATATTCTTTAGCAATATTTATTGTTTTAAAACACAAAAACCGCAATTCCTGGATCTAATATAACCTGGAGAACAGGAATGTATATATTCAAACTCTTGGTAAGATAATTCATTGAATGTTGCTTGAAGGGTTTGCAATTTTATATTCGTTGTGACGAAATGCTCTGTGAAATAAAATCCTTTTCTTATAATGCAAATAGAGTATAACAAGAAAAATTAACAAGAAGAGTTATACACGTATCACGCACCAGTACAAATGTCAGCGAGATTCATAAATTTAAAAAAATAAGTAAAATCATTGCGAAAATGACGAGAAAAGCATTGGAAAAAATGCCTTCTAAAAGTTACCAAAATTAATTATACAAACAATAATATTTAATTGCACTGTACCAAGAAAACAAAAAAATGTTCCTCATTACCCACGAAGTAATGCAAGCGTTATAAACTACAAGCAAACATAAACCATTTTGGAAATAGTGCACAGCTGGGGAGAAAAAAATAAAATATTGCACAAAAATATTAATGACCTCTAGGCCGTAGGAAAATGAAAAAGAACGTGACTGCACTTATACTGGTGATAAATTACAAAATGTCTGCCGACGGTACAGAGTATTCGAGTCTGAATTATGCATTTTTGTAAGTGTAGCACAAATGGTCAAAAAAAATAAAAAGTAATGCAGGATATCTTCATAGTTAATTAATAACTCAGCAACAACACTCATTAAACTTCTAAAGACGTTAGTTCATTTGCTGGTATCACATAAGCAATTTTACATCCTACTTCACAGAGAACACATTACATGCCTATAGTAAAGAGAAATCTCAAAACCGTATTTACAGAAAATCGTTGTTCTTTCTGACAATAAACATAAAATCCAAAATATGTTTAAGTTACAGCAGTTGGTACGGAGAGTTACCAGTAGACTAAAGAATTTTAATATCTCATATAAAAATACTCTCTTCTGTAGGGATATTTGGTTACAATTTATTGCATTTGGGAACCCATTAAAAGTGCTTGTAATAATTAAAAATTATTAGCATTTGTGGTTTCACCGGTAAATTTTTATATTTAACGTTTTAGAAATTTCAATAATAGCGGTTTCTACTGCATAGAGAGAAACGAAAATTAGATGCAAAAATTAAACTACTTCAGAATTTACAAAGTCAAAGATTACCCAGTTTAATAGATTAATCTTACAGAAGAATCGCACGAGTAAGCAGCCTCAAAGGACCCATTTTGAAAAGAAGTACATAACAAGAGGAATATTATGTTATGGTTAGATATAATGACTCCTCCAACGGTATCTTCACCTTGTTGTGTTGAAGGGGCTACCGATTTTCAGTAATCCTGACAGACGGACTGGACGTATTATTGCTGACAGCACGGTCTGTCAAGCCGGACAGGACAAGAGGATAGAAATAGAAGAAAAGGATGACTACTAGAAGGAAAACTGATACAAACCCCTCCAACGTCGGAAACAGTGAATCTGTAGCGACTTGAAGCACGAAGTAAATGACGGTGTTCATGGTTCATGATGGTACAATAACGGGCGTCACCAGAATGCTTGGAGCGGCCGCTGTAATGCGATGCGGAAATCGAATGGAAACACTACCTCATTGTTACTTTTCATGGAAAGTCCCATTCTAAAATCGGGGAGAAATGCGAAATATACCCTCTGGAGAAAAAAAAGTCCACAGTAAATTACAACCCCCCTTTCGAATCTCTGGGGTGGGTGTTACTAGACGAAAAATCACACGGTGGGACTTAAGGCAAGACGAACACCAGACAAGTGGATGGACGGACAGACAAGGGGGCGGGCAGCATGACGGACAGACAGAACTACAACACAGACAAAGGCAAACGAAAGACGCACACATAGATATACAAACAGGAGGACAGACAGACGTACAAGCAGACGGACAGACAGACCTACGAAAAGACGAACGGACATACAGACAGACAAAGAGACAGACATACAAACAGACGGACAGACAGGAGCAAAATACCTTAACCCATAACCTACATCACAAAGCTTTCCACTTGACAGTATAAAATGTGTGAAATTGTATTTTGACATTATATATACATAAACAGCCATATATGATTAATACTAAGATAAAATATCAAGTGAAAGAAACATGAAATTGATGGAGTTCAGCTGAGTGTTACATGAAAGTTAAAGCCCTTCAGCGTGGAATATTTTGAATTCAAGTCGGATTTATTAATGTAGTAGGATTTCCCTTCATGGAAAGTAAGTGTCTGTATTCTGATTTGTGTTTCATTGATTGGCATACAAAAAAAACAGATGATCATCAGGAAAGTGTTTTTCCTCTCTCGGTCCTCCTGACGTTATTAGGAAAATGAAAAAGCAACAGTGGATAGTTAGTACTGTTTAAACCTAACATTCCTTTTTCGGATAAATATCGTCAGTTGCAGGACGAACGCACTGTATGTAGCAAGTTACGAAAGTTGATAAGAACTGGCGGATATGTGTTATTAGGTGAACCGGATGGAATAAGAGTTAAGCGGGTGTATGAATTTCATATCTTAAGATGACATTTCCTTTCTCTGCTTAAACAAATATTAGATTTTGTCCTCCGGAAATCGACGCCTGTCCCGGAGAGTACGTAAATCTCCCTGTCCACACAATGTAACACACAAATACAAACACAAAAAAGTACACACAAGTCCACAGGAACTGTCTGTACTATTTTGAGAATGATATGCATTGAGAATATGACAAGAAGTAACTTCTGCAAGTAACGAATATGAATAACTAACTGTAAATATGGCGACATAGTATAGGACATTTAATTCATCAGTATCATGCTAAGACCGGAAAATTGACAGTAAGTCATACAAATCTTTATTGAAACCTCTCATTTTTCTCCCTCAGTACCGCCGACCTTAAGTCATTCAAGTCTCTTACTGCAGTGCCTACGTCAGCCCACATTCACGGGACGGTAGATATCTGTGCAATTAATAAGCTAGGAAATACAATAAATGTGTTAGCGTCTGCACCCAATACGTTTTATGATATCCACACTATCATAAGATAAGAATGAATAAATAAGTGTCATTATCTGTTATCCGGATACATTATACACCTCGGTAAATACCTGCTTGATAAAATATGAACCTACAGAACCAAACGTTGAGAAATACATATAAGCATGTACAGTATGTAGCAGAATGTTAACACGTATTTGACTTTATATTTGATATTAATATAAACTAAGAATAAAATGTATTTTGGAATAAATATTCAATGCTCCTTTTCGGAAAAAAAAATTTTGCGAGTTCCAGTATGTCTCTTAATATTCTAAGACTGAAACAGTGTGTATCAAAATAAAAGCCAGTTGAAACAGTCAGGCAGATTTATTTCTGTTCATATTACATATCTCACTCACACACGTTTATTTATAAGCAACATTTTCTGTACAAACATTTGATAACTTATACGTACATATATTGAGATCACTCTTAATAAGAAGGAAATTTGCCTTCAATATAATGGTTCAACATTTCGCATTTGGTTGCATAAAATTAATAAACAATCACAAATTAAGGTTAAGAATTTATTTGTTTTTTACACATATTTCACGTCAGTTGCCTGAATGAAATACAAATGTATTTACTTGTAGCTAATCTTAGAGATATACAAAACAGAACGTCAGTAACCACGCTGCTGTGTTCAATGTTCGTAGAATACAGACGTTTATGGAACGTAAGAGAAAATATTTTTATTTTGAAATGTCACATTTGAAGTCATTTTGAAACATCTGAGAATATTCAAACATGTTTTATATGTGGTTCATTTAACACACCGCTTATTTAACTTAAAATTAATCTTAAATATCCAGCATAATGGGCAATGAACTGGAAAGAAGAGACAAAAAGCATCTTTGGCTTTGTTGAAGGCAATGCCTCAGAAAGGTGAACTCTTATTTCCCGTGTATGGAAAATGCAGATATTCAATAAATTCCCATTAGAGCAATGCAGATCGTAGCTGCATAGTTTTTTTCACTAATAAATTATTCATTCATTGCAGAAAACCCCTAAATCTAACGCTTTAAAAAATACATTTTATGATGCAGTTCATCCTGTTGTAATCATAAATCAATATAAATTTTTATTTAACTTCAAAGACAAACATTTGTTGCATTCAGTAATGATCAAAAATGCTACACGTTTCGGCCTGTATGGTCGTTTAATGGCAAAATGTAAACCATTTAAAAAGAAGTGAAAAGTGTTAAAAATATGTTTAATATTACAATATGTTGCAAAATTAAGCATGTAGCGTTGTTGAGCTTTGTCTAACACAAGAAGGTTTTTTTCGACTATACCAAAAATTTCTGTTCAATTTTAAATAAATAAAACAGGGTTAATATTCCCATAATCCTCTACAATTGCTGAAAGTACAATTTAATATTAAATATTTTTTTATAATTATCCATCAATTTCTTTTCCATTAAAATAACTTTCTTATGAAGGAGGTATGGCAAAATCAGAATTAAAGCTTATCAGACTCTGAAAGATCAGATTGATTGCTTAATGAATTATGTTACATCGACAGCATATTTCGGTGATTTTAAAACAATATTCCACAAATTTTTCAAATTTTATTTTTATTCTGAAAGGACCTATATTTTATGAAGACGTAATACACAAACTCAATTTTTAAAATGAAATAGCGGTGAAAATGTTCACCATGAAATATCAGGCACTTACGATCGCACATACATAAATTTAATAGAGGACGTGTGGGGCTACAATAATTTGCTGAGCTGAGAGGCAATAAATAGTCCACCCGACTGCTGTTACTATTAAACTCCGTGGCCTTAGTCCGCACGCGAACTATACCGACAGAGCGACCGCCGCCAGTCGGCGAAGTTAGTGCCAACTTTCGCGGATAGAGGGGTGTCACGTGGTCAGCGCAACGGGTCCCCACAGCCGTTAATCTCTGTTTTCTAGACCTGGAGCCGCTACTTTTTTCA
>Ga0123354_10008219_pt1 | contig 15846 bp, 6 predicted proteins | sample TergutLab28metaG_2_FD_97872 | JGI IMG/M metagenome (GOLD analysis project Ga0123354, IMG submission 97872) | Labiotermes labralis P4 segment gut microbial communities from Petit-Saut dam, French Guiana - Lab288 P4 | ecosystem: Host-associated > Arthropoda: Insects > Digestive system > Gut ...
AGCACAACACATGTAATTGAAATATTATTGTGTACTTTCTTTGGGAGTAGGCCTGCTCCTACGGAAATGCTGTGTTATTGCTACTGCTACAGCTGCTACTGCTACTGCTGCTACTGCTACCAGTATGACACTCATTAATATCAAACGTCTGTGTTGGTGATAGTAGTACAGTAGTGTTGTTTTTGCTGGTGGTGGTTGTGGTAGTAGTAACAACAGTGTTGTTGTTGTTGTTGTTGTTGTTGTTGTTTTTGTTGTTGTTGTTGTTGCTGCTGTTGGTGGTGGTGGTGGTGGTTACGATGGTAGTAGTAACAGCAGTGTTGTTGTTGTTGCTGCTGCTGCTGCTGTTGGTGGTGGTGGTGGTTGTTGTGGTAGTAGTTACAGCAGTAATAACAACAGTGGTGTTGGTGGTGGTGGCGCCTAGGTTGGTGGTGATAGTGGTGGTGATAGTAGTAGTAGTAGCATCAGCAGCAGTATCACTCACGAATTCAATTAAAAGAATATTATGTTCCACACATTTACGGAAATTTGAAACAAATACATCATTAGTCTATGCACAAAGAAAGTTCGTGATTCTGAATTATCTAGCTATGAACTATACCCTCCAGACTGAGGAGAGTGGCAGAATTTGCAGTGTTTGTGTCAACACGGTTATCCATTTCCGCTTCTCTGTGCAAAAGTAGGTCATTGGATATTAAAAATGCAGATAAGCAATTTGTGTTTACAGTAGTTTTCCGCAAAAGGCACACCATACCATACAATATAACTATCGAAGTAGCAACTGGTCTGGTCACGTGATAAGTTCGTGTTGAAAAATCTTATTACGATTACGTTGCAAAAAAAATAGACATTTTTAGCATTTACTTCGAACACCCTTGACTTGTGCGACCCTTTGTGTGGAATCAAGTAACTACTCAGTTGCGGAAGCTTAAATCATAAAAACCCGACTTTTAAGTCATAACTGGTTGTATTTTTTAGGCACTAAATTTCAAAACGAAGAAATTACCGCAGTGTAATTTGTTTTAATATTACATATTCTTACACGAGATTTTGGCTCAGCATGTTGGTTAGTACCTTCAAAACCTACACCACTTTCATATTGATATTAACGGCTCTATTTTAATATTAGACCAACGAAGATCCTCCGAAAATTTTTTCCGAAATTAAACGTCACCTTTCTGGCGACATTCAATTGCTCGGTCAGTTTGTTTGTTTGTTTATTTGTATGCAGTTTACAAAACAGGACTGTCAGTAATCTTACACTGCCTGTAGAAACACAATGTCAAATAACGGGATAACAGTACCTAATGAATCGCTAAAGATATGACACGTGTTGTTGCACGGCGATATTCTCTACTGACAAATATTAAAACTAAGAAAATAAAACGAATATCTCTGTCAAGACGGTCGTTTTTCCGGCAGATATACGAAATGGGCATCTCCCGATTATAAATCAGGAAACTTTATCGGCTGAGTTGAATATTTCGAAGTCCTGGCTCATGAAAAGTGCACCAACTTCAGAAAGAATTTGTGATCCTAATGGTCAGGCGCGTCGCACAATTCATGGGGTGATGGTAAATGAGCAAATAGCTATAAATAAAACGATATATTGTAGGGGATATCTGGAAGTATTAGAAACTGCGTTAATTCCGATTTGTCCTTAAAGACCCTTCATGAACTATTGTGTTACTGAACCCAGACCTCCGCAGGGAAAATCTCTCTGATAACTGCCTCGTCTACGGTATGATTACCTTATTCTACAGTCCCTCATTTCCTACAGTAGGAAGAACAGAACTTACTCGTTATTTTAAAGTTGTCTATTCCGTGCACTGCGGGTCAATATACCAACCAAATGCACCACATCAAATACATAAAAACAGTAACAAAATGGGCAGTGTACTACAACCTAATATTGAGGAGCGTTCGTGCAACTATTGTTGCAGTAGGAAAGCAATTAGTATTACATATTGTAAGTGTGTGTTTGTAGCCTTAGGTACCTGGCACTAAATGAATATGCACCATACTGTCACCTGTGGCCTCTCCTGCTGTACCGTATTGTTCAACATTATCTCATGATCGACAGGATTTTCGAAAAAAAAAGTTACTGATCCTAAAATGTATTTGATTTTCTCGACAAATTTTGTCTGAAACATTTCTCATTCCAAGAAGAATCTAGCGACACACAATCAAAATTAAATATTGGTTTTCATGTAAAGTGCCCGTTATTCTTGCCACATTTTAACGAAACTTGAATTTTCTTGACGGATTTTCGAAAAATGCCCAATATAAAATTTCATGAAAATTCGTCCAGTGGAAGCCGAATTGTTCTATGCTGACGGAGGAACGGAGAGACGGACAGACATGACGAAGCGAATAGTCATTGCACGCAATTTTGCTAACGCGGCTAAAATCATTACTCAGAATGGTTTCTGTGAAAATATTCCGTCATCGGGGAGTATAAAGTGGCAATATTAACAGCAGCTGCAAATGGCATTTTTAGAGTTTCATTACGTGCATTATGATCTGCAGTTGTATCAATCGTGTATATATGATAAGCAGATCACGGAACTTTATAAATATCATTTGTAGCTAGATTTAATATTGCCACATTGTACTCCCTGATGATGGTATATTTTGTACCGAGACTTATATTAGAACAGTCTTTACTATTTGCATGCGCTTAACACTGTTCTTAGTTGCTGTAATAAAAGAATACATTAAAATTACAGGTTTTGAATTAGTCTGTTCACACTGGTAAAAGCAGGGGTAAAGAGCTTCACTTACGTTACGCAAATCCAAATGTCGGCGTGGGTACAATTTACACTGGATTAAAGTGCTGATAATTATATATGGAGAAATTAGGTACGGTTCCTTGCAAGATTTATCATGACTCTGGATGTACAACTCAAATCAGTCAACAGTTACGGGAGCTGTAGAACTATTTTTAGGCATGTAATAATCATAAGTATCTAATGAACTAACCAATCATTCAATCATTCACTCATTCTTCATTCAGTCAATCAATCAATCAATCAATCAACCAATCAATTAGTCAGTCAGCCGGTCATTCCGTCAGTCAATGAGTCAGCCAGTCAGTCAATAAATCAACACAAGAGATATTTCTTGAGTAGGTTATTTCTTTTTCTCCACCTTGATTCACAGAATAGCAGAGCGGTAGCGCCTGTGACTGGAGAAACATAGGATCCATACCTCAGCCAATCCACTAACTTCTCTTACTTTCCTCCTCCTAATTTTTGTCAACCTCTCTGCGAAAGTGTGGAAAGTACCGTCAAATAGCCCGTGACATCTACTGTCAAGTTCATAGTTACTGAATGTACGACAATAATGTAATCTGAATCGTTATTATGCGATAAATGTTGTCGCTGAAGCAGAGACGTTAAATAACCTAAGAGGCAAGTACTGAAGATTAGCGTCTTCAGGGATGTTATGTCATGTCGACTGGTAAATATTTTTCGATGTTTAGAAGTCAAAATGATCCACGAAAAGTCCGTCAGCCAACAGCACTACGTCATAGAAGACTGGATTCTACAGCAACACCGCAGTCGGATCAGCAAATCTTCAGCAAAATCCCTGTCACAACCCGAAATCTTCAGCAACACCGCAGTCAGAACATCAAATCTTCGGCAAAATCCCTGTCACAACCCGAAATCTTCAACAACACCGCAGTCAGAACATCAAATCTTCGGCAAAATCCCTGTCACAACCCGAAATCTTCAGCAACACCGCAGTCAGAACATCAAATCTTCGGCAAAATCTTCAGCAACACCGCAGTCAGAACATCAAATCTTCGGCAAAATCCCTGTCACAACCCGAAATCTTCAGCAACACCGCAGTCAGAACATCCACTCTTTAGCAAAATCTCTGTCACAAACTCAAATCTTCAACAACACCGCAGTCAGATAATCAAATCTTCAGTAAAACCGCTGTCACACCCTCAATTCTTCAGCAACATTGCTGTCAAAATCTTTAGATCCTCAACGACACTTGAGAGCACCTCACATATTCAGCAATACTACTGTCACAGCCTCAAACCTATCAGAAAATTACGAGTATTTAAACTTAATTCCATATTTGGTCCCCTACAGTGATAAATTCGGCAACCGAAATGCTCTAAAAACAAAAGTCGTAGCTAATAAACTCAGACAGACACTCCTGTCTGAGGTGGGATTCGAAAGGTGATATCAGTGTCAAAGTACAGCTTAGGCCAATTAATTACTGTATTCGGATTTTTTGAATTCCAGTACTTCTACTGTTCAAGAAAATACACCATAATTTCGCGTATTATGAAATAAAATGTAGAATTTTACAGGAAATTGTATGAAAGTTTGCTGTACGTGGAATAGCTTACTGTACAGGGAATTATTCTATTGGGAGAGGCCCCAACTCAGGATAAAAAGAAGAATCATAAAAATGAAAGCAGCCATCCAAAACAAAACGAATTTTAAAACTTTTCTTTCCCCTTTACTTGGAATCATTTCTTTCCTTATAATTTTTCAGTATTTCCCCCTTCCTTTCTCTCACTCAGGCCCTTTCAGTTTGTAAAGAATGAAGCAACGATTAATTTTAACAGTCAAAAGAATATTTCGCAAAGTGAGGTCAACCGAACAGGAAAGAAAAACAATTCGGTTTAAAAGTAAAGGTCCTCTTACAAAAATTATACCACGAGCAGTCAAGTTCCAACCACACCACCTCCAATAGAAAAATTTTGGCTTTATTCTGCTACACTTTTATAAAACGTAAAAATATATTTTTAATAGGGTCTATTGCTGCGTGATATATGATACAAAATGATGATAAGAACTCTGATAGACAGCAATTGAACTGTGCTGCTGAAGCTGTATGACATTCACCAATACTGAAGTTTTGTAGGTCAGTGTTCATAATTGGTGCGATATCTTCGGTTACGTAGTCAGCACATTTTTACAAATACGTGTCTAAAGTATAAAATCGTAGTATATCATAGGAATATAATTTTAAAATAGCTGGTGAATTAAAATTAAAAGAAGATGATAAGTCTTATGTGTACAAAAAATTCCACACATGAAAGAAGGTTCTCCTCTCTGAATAATGAAGGCCACATACAAGGACAGATAGCCCAGCGACCACTATACCGTTATAGTAAGGATGCAGCATCCATTGTGGATTACGTGAAAATCAACACGAACGTAAAGTGGAGAAGTGAACTCTGTAAATAACGTAATTACTATTCCGATTTCAGTCACTGTAGGAAACGAGGACGATCAAGGGGCGGACATGTAAATAAACAGTGTAATTTCCGGGTCTGATAATTGTTTATGTAGAGAAATATAAAATGCAGCGCAGATAATAAGTAAACTGATTAAACTGTTTATTTATCTCAGTAATTAACCAACTTGATGCAAAAAATTTTTGTTTTACAATAAGTTTTATTTCATGCCTCTACGTGTTTCGAGCAAATGTGCTCATCATCAGTAGGTCAAAATTGTATTATACAGCCTCTGGTATCATCACACCTATAGGTGGCCGTCTCGTGCACAGGCTGAGAGATGACCGGACCAGTCCTCTCTCAACCTGTGCACGGGACGGCCACCTATAGGTGTAATGATACCAGAGGCTGCGTAATGCAATTTTGACCTCCTGATGATGAGCACATGTGTTCGAAACATGTAGAGGCATGAAATAAAACTTATTGTATAACAAAAATTTTGTGAATCAGGTTGATTAATTACTAGAGATAAATATACTGAGATGCAAGGTCAGCAAAACGTCAAAATTTGATTAAACGGATTCTTTTTTATAATAAATTTAATCGCCATTAAGAAATTTACTTTTTTCCTGGAGTATTAAGATAAGGGTTTCTAAGTAACCAACCAACGAAAGAACGAACGAAACAGTTCTATGGGCTACAGTCCTCATCGAGAAGTTAATATTTATTCTTTACGGAAAAAAAAAGTTTGCAAAGAGAACTACTGACAGTGAACAAGCAGCAGTAACCTGCATGACTCTGAACTACCATCGTATAAAAATTAATTCACTTACAGCTGTATTAACAAAGGTTTCTGGAACCATCTATTAGGAAAGCCTCTTACATTCAGCTCACAAGCGGTTATCGAAGGATCCTGCATTGAGCGTTTAGAAAGCTTCCTTGTCCAGAGTCCCCATGTTATTAGTAATATAACCTATAATCAAGCTCAATTAGTCTTCTGTACTCGACGATCATCCAAATTAGGCATATTCATATATGAGCGATGCTGACTTTCCTTGTATACAGATTCTGAGCTATTAGCAAGCTACTGTACTACTCTGCGATATAACACAGATTCCTGCTGTAAATACCTAAGCTATTAGCAAGCCATCTCTACTACTCCGAGATATACCACAGATCCCTACTGTAAATCCCTGAGCTATTATTAATACCTTGTCTATTCAGCTATTTATAAAAGAAACTTCTTACAAATTTCTGAGCTACAGACGCTTTCCTTTATCAACGATTAAATCAAAGATTTTTGCTCTAAATCCCTGTGTTATATGAAAAGCCCTTGTAATCAGCAATTTATCAATGATTCATGTTCTAAATTCCTTAGCTATTAGAAACACCAAAAGAAATTTTCCTCCATAAAATTATCTTTTGATTAATCCTTGAGGGAATGTCATTTTCTCACGCAAACACGTAAACAATTTCTGTGTTAATAGTAAACTGATCATGTTTAAAACAGAACATCAAGTAACACGTAAGGGCACCTAGTCATCATAACCTTCTCTTCGCGGTCCTTGAACTATAACAGTTCCTCCTGCAATAGCTCATTACCAAAGATTTCTGCACTAACCGATTTGACGAAGTATCTTGTTCCCAGTTCCTGAAATCTTAGAAATTCCTCATACGAAACGATCCATCAATTCCTAATTTCAGGGCTAAGGAAGCTTCCTGCTCCAAGTTCTCGAGAATTCTGCAATGCTTCAGGTACTCACCGGTGTGGAGTCGGGTGTGTTGCTGCACATGGCTTAGCTGCTTGAAGCGACGGTCACAATACGAACATTTGTACGGCTTCTCCCCGGTGTGAACACGGATGTGTTGGACCAGTTGATGGTTGGACGAGAAGGACTTGAGACATTGCTGGCACTGGTGTGGCTTCACCTCGCTGCGATGGGCACCGACGGCTTCTCGAGCATGCATCTGCATCGCTGATTTGTGCATGAAGATCTGTACAGGACCAAGATCATTTGCCATATCAGTTACAGTTGTTTCTTCTATTGAAATTTAAGTTTAAGTGTTGATACTGACTGTAATATTTTGTGGTTTATATCTACTCTATGCTGCCTGAAATGTACAGTTTTACCCCCACAGGAAAGCTTAAAAATACCCCAAGTGTATCTTGAGATTAATCTTATTTGCCATTATAAGAACTTCCGCACTACTAAGTTAGCATAATCGTAAGTTATTAAAAACAAGTTCACTTTTGAAAATATATCAGTATTGATTTAAGCTTAAATATTTCTTGTATTATGATGTTACATCTTACTTGAAAACAGAAAACATTTTTAGCCATTTGTCAGTAAATTACTTAAACGTAATTAATCTGATATTTTATCTTTTAACTTATCACGATATTTAATACACATTTGTGAAACTAATTTTGCTGAAGGACACACAGGAACGAAAAATGTAAACAGAAAAATTTTCCTCCAGTAGAAATCTTGTGAATAATAAATACAAAATTTAAAATTTCTTACGTCTAAGGAAGTGTATTTTAGTTATGCTAAAGTTAGTGTTCTTGGGGGAAGAAAGTGTGAAATTTCTACACCATTCAATTATCATTGTCATTTTGTGTTATTTAACAACAGAGTTACATATCCCCCATTTTATCCCCGGTTTTAACCGAATTCGTAAAACATTACTCAAATATTCATCAAGGAGTACTGCAAAATTGAATTAAAATGAAAGTTTGGCACATAACTTCCAGAGAAGATTTTCTTTTGCAAGTGCGTTACTTTATGCTATCTTCTAGTTATCCTAGTGTGTCAGTAAAAGAAAAGTTATTATACTTATAAAAATCACTTGCTGTAGACCTGTAAGGTGTTTCACTGTTATCACAGTATCATTCTACTGCTTTCAGAAAAAAAATTAAGAGCTAAATGAAATTCGGGAATGTTTGTTGCCCCTCGGTCCAGAATCTTTCGTTTCCTGTCCCGCTATCAAGATTAATATAGTACACACAAATCATAATTTTTCATTATCCTCATTGTTGCACCGTGCATTTCGTAGAATCACTTTAATTATCAACCAAAAAATGCACTTACATAAAATATCACATTAAAACACTTAAAATCGTTCCGACATGTTTCGATCCTAATATCATCCTCAGGGCGCTAAGTTGTTCCTTGCTAAAGTCATTTTAAAAATACCAAAAAATAATTCCATTATATTGACAGGGTGTTGTGGCAGCATATCGTGTTGTGTAAGAGTACGTTGTTGGGGATGTGTGTTTTTAAAATGACTTTAGCAAGGAACAACTGATGATGATCTTAGGATCGAAACATGTCGGAGAGATTTTAAGTGTTTTAATGTGAGATTTTATGTAAGTGAATTTATTGGTTGATAATTAAAGGAATAATTTTGCATATAGTTTTGAATAAATATGCAAATTTGTGTCTCACATTGAGAGAAAAAAGTAAATTGAGAATTTAAAAAAAAAATTATCAGGAAAATATTTGGACCTAAGACTGAGGAAGTAACATAAGGCTGAAGGAATTACGTGTTAAGGAACTTCGTCATTTATACCAGAATATAAATGTCATTAAGGCGAAGGAAATAAGGACGGTTGAGACAGGCGGGAAACGTAGCACGCACGGGACATAAGACAAATGTGTGAAATGTTCTGGTGGAAACTTGAACGAAAAAAAAAAACATTTCGAAGACAGAGCCACAGAAGAGAAACCAATACCGGAAGTGGCCTTAAACAAATGGCATCAGATGCTGTAAAGGGAATTCGATCGTCTCGCGTTACGGACAATTGGCAAGTTTTTCGTAAAGATTTTTTTTTACCTAAGATTCCATAGAAATGCGTTAGATTTGTTGTCCATTTGTAGAAGTTCCCTTTCAAAATTACATGGCTGTATTGCCCTAGTTGTTTATTGGTTGACGATGCATTAATAAACGTTAGATTTTTACATATTTTGAACTTCATATATTTTGTGGACAAGTAAGACCTCATAAAAAACACACGATAAAATGATAACACTAATATGGTCCAGATATTCTGCTTATAAATTTAAACCTAAATCCATGCTAATTTGAGGTTTTATTATTTCAAAACATAATCTCAGAGGTGCAGTTAAAGGCACCATTTTTTATGTTTGTTGGACCGCGCATCATTGTGATAAGTGAAGAATAAAAACCAACTAGATTCCACTTATTATTTTATTGTACTTCTTATAGGCTCAACATGTTTCAGGCACTACTATGCCCATCATCAGGAGCTCGCTACTAAAATGTTGATTACCACATTGGTCGTTTCATTCTTGGTTTGCTGTAGGTTGAAGGTTAGGTGCGGTTAGGCTGGAGTAGTGTCCGGGCTGCAGGCTAAAGCTTTATCCTGAAACATGCTGAGCCTATAAGAAGTACAATAAAATAATAAGTGGCATCTAGTTGATTTTTATTCTTCAGGCACTATTTTTGTTACGAGATCCAACCTGTGTTCAGCGTATCGACACGTACTTACTTTCACCTTCTTATTCGGACATTTCTAAATTGAATATGCTGACTCAGTAACTACAAGGCGATTTGATGCAACGCAAGATAAAAAAAAGGGGGCTCTCTACTGCAATGTGAACCGCGCTTTAAGCTTTAAAAAAAAGCCCGATTACTTCAAAGGGCGAGGGGTGAGGATGGCTAATATCACGGAAAACAAACACACCAGGGGTTACTGCCGCTACTGCCACCACTGATTCCAGTGGATTAAATCCTTCTCATCCCCAAAGGGGTGAGAACAAGGCTTGGGGTGAACGGACGATAAAAAGTGTTGATATAAGGAGCCAGAATTTGATATTGTGCTACATAGTGGGAAATAAACATGCCTTGAGACCACGCGAGCCGTTGATGGTAGACAGACATGTAGGTCCCTTCGTTTAGTTTACGGCACTTTCTGACATGTATCTGATGATGGTCGGGTGTTGAATTAAGAATGGTGTTACATAATGGCGGATGTTTATTTAGCCCAAAACCTTTCTTTAGATTGTGAGGGATCTACGAGAAACTTCAATCAAAATATGTTGCCACTGTATTGAGAATTCACCAATATTAAACCAGTAAAAGTTACTTAACTGCCAAACTTAGTAGGTACACGCAGGTCGGTGAAGACGGCGGTCTAGATTTTAAATATTAAGGGAGGAAGGAAAGAACGCCGCGAAGTATATCAGTCAAGTTCAATTAGGAAGGAAGGAGAGAAGAAGGGAAGGAAAGAGGAAATGAAGAAAAAAGGAAGGATGGGAGGAAGGAATGAGAAACGGATGGGCATGACTGACTGACTGACTGACTGACCAAATAACTGTCTGTAAGTGACGTCGTAAACAAGTAACTCTATGAAGCAGTGCCGTTCTTGAAACGCTAACACACCCAGAAGTAGTGATGACGTCCCCACTTTAAACTAAACTGATGGTTAGTAAACGTGCTGATATCAGCCCGCCCCTTGTCTTCATCCTAAACCAGAGTAATGCAGTGTATTTCTATCATCCATTTCATAGGACCCACTTTAACATTCTACCATCTACACTTAGATCTTCAGAATGGTCTGCTTCATGTTTCTCCATCAAAACTCTGCAAATATTTCTATTCTGGCCACACTGGCCACATGACTTTGATTCGGTTAACCAAATAATATTTAGTGAGGAATATCAGTTGGGGATGACAAGTGGATTTTCAGAGAGAAAACTAATAGGTCGGAAAGCAAAAGTTTCCCTGAGAAAGTATGTCATGGAAAACAACGTTTTTTTTGGGGGGGGGGACAAGAGCCAGAAAGAAATGGGAGGAATTTAGGAATAAAGTCCGAAAATCCAAGTTAAAAACCGAAATAAAGAACAGAGTTTCCCCATCAGTCTTACACAATTAAGCAGAAGGTACACAAGCGTACTTAGTAACTGGAGAATATTATTGTTTGTCATGACGCGGTCATTTAGAGATAGTGCCAATCGCCATGTACCTGGTCCGTAAGATGTTCGCCCTGAAATGTGGAGGTGTGAGTCTAAGTGATGGGGAACGGCACGCCGTTTCGTCTGAAATTAGATTCGTGGGAAGAGAGAAAATGATTCGCAGCTGGGCACAGATGGGTGACATAAAATGACGACCAGAAGAAATTCAAATTTTCAGTTTAAAATTCTTTCCCATTTCCCTTCATCACCCCTACCACCCCTGCTCCGAAGTATTTCACGTGATATTCAGTAAGACCAGTTAGAAATTCGAACAAAATTAAAGACTCATTTCATCATCGCTCCTTAAATATTCGTATTAGGAAGAGGAAGAGTGACGTATGTGGCAAAGCTTGCTCATAAATTTTAATTTGCTATTCGGAACTTCATTGCCATATTCACTTTATGTTACACTCATGACATAAATATACCGACATCTGTAATGCATATCAGTGACATGATTGTTTATGTATTTGTATTTTACCGTAATTTGGAATGCGACGCCGTGTTGTTTGGTAGGTATCAATGTTTCTAAAAGACCTGCTGTCCCTCTCTTAAAGACAGAAGACCCATTTTCTACTATGAACATATTTCCTGCCATAAAGATATAGGCAACACTTTTCGTCCACACTTTGCCACCAATCAGCAATGCGGTGTCACATACCGCTAGGCTCCCCACCATGATAACTTCGAATTACACATTTATTAAGTAGCCGTCTAAGAGGAGACCTGCGTTCCGCGGACATATCACGCAGTGTATAATGTTAATCCTGTACCGACGTTTTGGGACGAACTATCGGTCCGTTCTTTAAGGGCTAAGAAGTCTAGAATTTTTCTTAGAATTCTTGACCCTTGAAGATGGAACCGATAAGTCGTTCCGAAACGTCGGTATTGAACTACCACTCTATGCCGCGAAATATGAAAGAAAATCGCAGGTCTCATAAATATCGCGGCGGAATCGCTTGTAATGTTTCAGAATTTTTTAAAAATAATGTTTCAATGTAAACTGTTGTTTAATGTACATTGGTTCGAATACTGAGGGGATATTTTTACAGGCGAAATAATGTTATAAGTAAACGCGCACCTAAAATAGGCTACTAGTTGAGATGTCAGAAGTTACTACCATGGAGAATAAAATCTATTATTAGGAATGAAGGTGAGTGAAATGAATTAACTGAAGTAAAACTAAAGGAATATAAAACGCTTCATTACCACCAAGAATAGACCTCCTGCACGCGTAACTTCATACCTTTCAAATTACGAGCCCACCGCTTCTTTTAATCCAGTCCCACTCAACCTGTTGTGTGGTCAGGGCAAATTCGGGGAAATTTTGCCTGCATGCGCGCAACGTGAAATTCAATATACAAAAATGAATAATAAATAAATGTACGTAGAATTTTAGATATATTGTAATGTCCCTTTACAGTTCGCGAGAAAACGGGTGAAATTACTTCGTCGTTATATTTCGGCTTAGCCATGGAAATGTTAAAAGTCGTAGTCTCACTTCAGATGTATCCGCTGGCAACAAAACAGTTTGTTGCGGGCAGCATGTTGCCCGCGACCCACATGTTAAGCGGGTCTGGTCTATACATTAGTTGCTTTGCAGCTACTTGGGTCACAGTACAATACTTCGTAAGAAGAGGAGAACAAGGAAATCAAGAATAGAGTAACAGAGAGGTGACAAGAAACAGCACAGAAATTGAAGATGACGAGGAAAGGAAAAATACTGAGCGCGAGGAAGAGAGGAAAGAGGAAAAAATATATATTGTATTGTCTTTGTTATGTCATCCTTGTAATTCCATTACCTAGTAAATATGGGAGGAACCTACCTTTCAATATAACCAGTTGCTTGGGATTGAATATGCTTATCGCTTAAATATGGTGCAGTGTTCACCTCGATGGAGAACACAGGCCTCATTTTAAAATTATATCTTAATAACAGGTCACAGTATCCTGTTAACCTTGGGATAGCATCCTTGCAAAGAACATTTGCTCTTAGTACACGGATTTTTGTTTGTACAGTAGACAGGGACTTGCTAGTCGCAGCTCGCCAGATATATTCGTAATTTACTCTCTACCTCTCCCTGTCTCTCTCAACAGAAGCTTACTTGAAACGAGAAATATCTTTCCATATGTATTCTTTGTTATTCTAAACACCCTTTTGTGTGGCATTGGTGTTTGCTTAATGTAAATAAACTGTAAATATAATTTCACTACAGAAACCGTACTGCATTGCCAGAAAAAATTGCCCGAATTTTGTCAAACATTTGACCTATCATTAATATTGCAAATCAAAGTTGCAGATATATATATATATATATATATATATATATATATATATATATATTTGAGATAGACTAACGTCGTATACAAAAAGTGTTACTGAGGAATTAAAAGCAGGGCTCGAATTTGAACGGCAGGTACTAAAATTAAAGTCATACAACAAATTTTCTGAGGGATTATACCTACTAATTTTAATTAATATATGGTCACTATTTTAAGATAAAAATACAACACGCCCCAGTTTTCCTTGAAATGTATGCGGTGCGTGCGAGGAAAGCAAAATAAGGAAAACGCACTGAAGCAGTCCAGAACTGTCCTTGAAATTTTGCCGACTTCTGAACGCATTTTCTTTTAATCCATTCCTGCTTTCACTTAGCAGGTGCGCCAGTTTGGAAGGAGAAGATTTTCTGCAAAAAGACTAACAGCGCATACTTTACCTACAGAATATTGGAAGCGAAAGAATCAGAAGTGGCCCAAAGTGAAGAGGGAGTGTGAGCGAGGGGGACAGTTCAAAATTAAAAGGAAAAAAAAAATTACAGCTAAGAGAATATTATTAAAATCCCAGTTCCTAGTAGTGTTTACCAAGTCATCATTCACGAAAAATATATTGGCTTACAAGTACGTCAAAGGTACTAATGATTTTACAGCCACATACAGCGCAGTAAACGTAATAAGGATGCTTCGAATTCGGTAGGTAATAATTTATAAAATCGATTGAAACACAGATTTATCGCGGTCTTACGACGTTTCTCTGGGCAATTGTTGGTATATTCCCTTACAAGGCACCATGCTCACCTTTGCTCGTATCTAGCGCTAAAACCCCGCCTCTTGCGATAAAAGAAGTTGTTTATAGTCTTCGCTTACCTATTGTCCTACACGTACAGGCCTGTGTAGACGCCTGGCAATGGAAGTGCACGTTATAAATCTTGGAAATCCCAAACGGATGAAGTAAAAGTAAAGCTCACCCTAGAACAAGCTATGAAGGTACAGAAGTGGAGAAGAGGTATATCTCTACTCTTTCTTTAATCTCGGCGCTACAAGGTGGTGGGAGGTTAACGCATCTCCCTCCCTCGGGCCGCTTTACTCCCGGGAATGACCCGGTATCAGTTTTATAGGAGGCTGCATGGGCAGGTCTGGAGAGGTGAGGAAAATCTCGCCCACACCAGGATTCGATCCCCGGACCGTCCGGCCAGTAGCGAGTCGCTATACCCACTGAGCTATCCCGGTCCACCAACCCAACCGGATCCTAAGACAGACAGGAAGACGTGGACTGGACGGAAGTCACATATAACAAACTTAGGAAAACCCACTAATTTCATCGGGGCAACTAACCATATCCAAGTGATTGTATCTACAGTCCACAGATATGCAGTTCTGCAAGTGTTTAATAGACTCATTTCTGAAAGGAACGTCAAGCTGCATTCCTTAGGATCCATACAGAGTAAGCCTCACGGTTGTGTATAACCGAAAGGTCACACAATGCAGTGACATATGTCATGAGGGTGCGCGAAGACTTGATACACAAAACTTTCGTAGAATAGACAATATCCATAAATCACAAAAGTAATAACAGTGTCCAAAACGCTAATTAATGACGCTACGTAGACCCTGGTTAGTTGTCACAACGACGAGGACTTGTCATCCTGAAGGTCGTTTCAGGCAATATCCTGTAGGAGCTCTTCAGGCCTCAACAGTTTTAGACCGGCCGCCTCCATCAAAATTCCCTTGTTGCTTCTAAGTATTCAGACAAATACTGCTACAGTTCAAAATTTCCAAGATCCTAATGCATGCCTCTTGTTCAATCTTCCAAATTTAAATTAATATGTATCAAACCCGTAACTGTGTAGTAGGCCACCAAATCATTAATTTCGACACTAACTTATCAAAATTACCCACTCCTCTTCTCGAATTGCTGCTTCTATTAATGTTGGGTTACGTGAGCCGGGTAGCTCAGTCGGTATAGCGACTGACTATGGGCTGGACGGTCCAGAATCGAATCCCGGTGAGGGCGAGATTTTTTGCCCGTCCAGACCGGTCCCGGGAACCACCCAGCCACCTGTAAAATGGGTACCGGGTCTTTCCCGGGGTAAAGTGCGGCCGGGGCGTGCTGCTGACCACTCTTCCCCTTCTAGTGCCGCGGTCATGGAAGAGTAGAGCTATACCTCTACCCACCCTCTGGGCCACACCGGGCCTGTAACGGGATCACTTTACCTTCACCTTTTATTAATGTTGGATTAGTGTGTTTTTACAGGTTCTTCTCTTAAACACGCAAGCTAATGAGCACTGCTCTGGCTGTGGGTAAGATCCATGCTCGAATCTGACTTAAAAAGTCTACTCATTCATTCATTCATTCATTCATTCATTCATTCATTCATTCATTCATTC
>Ga0123354_10008220_pt1 | contig 15845 bp, 10 predicted proteins | sample TergutLab28metaG_2_FD_97872 | JGI IMG/M metagenome (GOLD analysis project Ga0123354, IMG submission 97872) | Labiotermes labralis P4 segment gut microbial communities from Petit-Saut dam, French Guiana - Lab288 P4 | ecosystem: Host-associated > Arthropoda: Insects > Digestive system > Gut ...
CCCCTTTTTTTTTCAAATTTTAAGTGTTTTTTTTTTCAAGGAATTTTCTAAAAAACCCCCACAAAAAAACCCATTCCCCCCCCCCCCCCCCCCCCCCCCCCCCCCAAAAAGGATTCATTTTTAAGACATCAACATTACAAGTCTGTGTTTATAAAGTCTGATGGTATGCAGCTAAGTCAGGTAACAAACCACATTGATTCTGTTACTTAATAGTACACTGTACATTGTTGAGAAAGGAATAAATATATTTATAAATTCTATGTGTACCTCCAACACACACTTCCTATCCTTTGTGAAAGAAAGGGAATGTGGTGTCCCAGCTTATGTACACACATACTTACTTACTTACTTACCTTCCCCATGGAACAGATTCCTTCTTCAGCTTCTAACCAGTTTTCAGCTAGTCAGATTCCCAGGATTCTGTGGAACCCACAGGATCATCACTGCATTAACAAGTTCCCGCCACCTGTCCCTATCCTAAGCAACCTCAATCCACTCCATACCCCCACATCCCACTTCCTGAAGATCCATCTTAATATTATGCTCCCATCTATGCCTGGGTCTTCCAAGTGGGGTCTTTGCCTCAGGTTTCCCCCCCCAAAAAAACCCCATATATGCTGTTTAAGCTTTCATTTCCTTGTAAGCACACTTGACATAAGAGGAAAGTATTTTCCTTTTTTCTTTCTTTTTGTTTTGATGTGGTTGCTGCCTGTTTATTGCTCAGGCAATGTGTGTGCTGTTGAATGTAACAGTAGATGCCTTATGCACCAGTGTCTCCCAGCCCACTTCCTGAAGATCCATCTTAATATTATCCTCCCATCTATGCCTGGCTCTTCCAAGTGGTCTCTTTCCCTCAGATTTCCCCACCAAAACCCTGTATATTCTTCTCGCTTTGATCACCTGAACAATACTGGGTGAGGAGTACAGATCATTAAGTCTTCATTGTTTAGTTTCCTCCATTCCCCTGTTACCGCATCCGTCTTAGGCCCAAATATTCTCCTCAACACTATTCTCAAACACCCTCATTCCAAGTTCCACACCCCTTCAAAACTACAGGCAAAATTATAGTTCTATATATCTTAATATTTAAATTCTTGGATAGCCGTTGGTGAGATAAATGTTTCCGCACCGAATGATAGCAAGCATTCCCTGACACACAAACATGCACCACGCACACGCGCACACACACAGGCACGCACGCACGAGAGAGTGGGAGAGAGAGACACTCCTTTGATATTGAACACACACAAATCAACTGAGAGTCACCACAGTTGTGGTGCTGGACCTCGGACACTGAGAGGTCTCAACACACACTGGTGTTCCAGAGATTTTGTCTGCAACATCTGAAAATATTTGATAATTTATCCTTCATATTTTATGCACGATACATTACTGTGTGTCTTTCATATTTCCATCTGAAATATCAAAAAGTATGATTATCCAGATAGACATGTGTATTTTATTTTTGATATCACTTATTACCAGTTCTACCATATCACAGTACCTAAAAATCATGTTTAAGAAGCTGCCACACAGGTGAAATAAGTGGTGTATGTGCGAGTCTCAACATAACCACATATAAGAATTAGCCAAGAATTGCAGAATTTTCTAAGAGATTCTGCAGACGTATCATGAAGTCCATGAAGCAAGAATTGGAGCACCAAGAATAACTGGCATCATGTCTCTTGGTGTAAATTTGACATTACACATTGAAATGTTTGCCATGCCTATTACCCCTGTACCTGACAAGGTGTACAAACCTCCTCATGACATGCAAAGACAGGGACATGAGTTTTGGTCAGGTTATGTGTGACTCATGATTGCTGAGATGAGGCTGCTGGTTTGGACATCAGAGGTGGTATGATTGTCATTTCATTGCAGCATGCAGAATGTTACTAGCACCTAAACAGGTATATATTCAAAGAACTTTTTGTACCAGTTTCCCAGACTTTGATTTCAGTTTACCTGTTATTTCTCTGGAGCTTCTAAAGATGTTAGAAGTCAAAACTTCGAAATGTAACTTAATATGTATTAGAGCAGTGAGTTACAATTACCTGCTTCCTGAAGGACTTGAAGTTCAGTATTCACTCAGTCTGTAGTGATTTTTTCAGGTAGAAACACTGCAGTAGGGCCATCTTTATCAAAATTGTATCTTTTCCCTCATGTTATGTCAGCAGCAGTGTTGGCTTTAGTAACTGGTTGAACATAATAAAATATGTAAATACTGCAACATAATGTCACTGGCTAATTTATTAAGTTATGTAGTCTGCATGCAGAAAGCATTTCTTTTGCTGCCTTACTTGCATTGATAGTGACATTTTCTTGTTGACTTGATTGTATGTGACTGTAGCCCAGCAACAGTTGCCAATGGCAACCATCTTTATTACTATTCACTAATCTCTTGTATATTGTAATAACTGAGAAATTAGCCTAAAAGTACAGATGAAGCACTGTACTGAAGACAACCATTAAATTCCCTTTACAACTCATAGCACAGTATTTACTGACATCCCACAAAAGATCTCATCACAAGAAAACTGGAACATAAAACAGTGCTTGTGTTAAACAAATCAGAATGGGACAGGATCACAGGACACAGGCAATCCCTGCACAAGGATGCAGAATATGAAGAAAATCAAATGTTAGGAGAAAAACTGAAGGGGAAATCAATATTTATGGTGAAAGATGAGGAAAACACAATGCAGGTATGAAAGTACATGGCTTGGTCATGTTTTGAACAGAGGATAAAAATATGAAAGTGTCATTATGAGAAATACAACCAACCAGTGCACATACAGATATGGATATTTACTGTATAACAAACAGCCTAGCTTCCTATTTGTTTCAGCAACCTATTGTAGCCATCTTCAGTGGGGTGTTTTATGAAGGATATATTTACAGAGAATGTCAATATAATTTAATTTACAAAGATAAAATGTTATGTTTTAAATACAGCTTTCAAATCTAAGTTAACTTATAAAATATTGACAAAATTATGTGTGAGTTTCATATATAATTTTATCAATATTTTATATTTTAACAAAGATTTTAAACCTTTATTTAAAACTTAACAATTACTTTTGTAAATTAAATTATGTTGGTGTTTGATGTAATACATCCTTCATATACCGCCCCCCTGAAGATGGCCACAGCAGGCCAGGCTGTTTATAATACAGTAAATTTACATATCTGTATGTGCACTGGTTGGTTGTATTTCTCATAATGAATCATCAGTGCATGGTCATGAATCATTTAAAATATAAAACTGTGTTTAAGGCATTGATATAAACCCTTTCCTCAGTAGAAGGGGGTAAGGAGTTGAGGTCAGACATGCTGCATGCAGCAATTACCAATGTGGAATTTTAACTTCTTGTTCCTTCACAAAATGTGCCCTCTTTGAAATCAGTTTCAATAATAAGAAACATCAGTGAATGCAAGAGTCAAAGTTCTGACAGTGAAGTTACTCAAGATTCCAGTTTTATGGAATCTTGCACCATGTCAATATGAAAACACTTGCCTGCTAACTAGTGCCTAGTAAAAAGAGTTAAGTGTTAAACATGGCACTGTGTAACAAACATTCCTAAAAGCTTGAATCTTCAAACATTATTAACATTACTAAGTTAATGAATCATATGCAAATCACAGCAAAATTGTGTGTTGGCTGTTGGGAAATATGGTTTTAAAACATGTGGTGTGATCTTGCCCCCCCCCCCCCCCCCTAAACAATATATCCATTACATTACACTTAACAATCTTTAATATTACAAAACTATAAAAAAATAAAACAAAAGAAAAAACACAAAAATTTGTGGTTGGTGGTTGGGAAAAATTTTTTTTAAAAAAGGGGGTGTTTTTTGCCCCCCCCCCCCCCCCAAATCTTATTTATAAATATCTATTTAGACTTTACAGGTTGAATTTCAGAAAAAAGAATTCCAAACGATCCCAAATGTTGGTGAAAGGTATAGTTATCCTGTATCATGCCCCAAAAAGTGGATGTTCTTTTCCACCCACTCTTTGCTTTATGTCCCACCCCTCAGAGAAAGAGATCCCAGTACTTATTGGCTAGGGGGCTGGGTGGATGGTAGTGTTGGTCTGGGCATAGACATGAAGAGAGATACCTCTTGCCTCCCCCCTCATGCGCATTGAAACTTGGTTATTCAACAAGCAATCAGAGAATATATGGACAAGCTATTCCAGCTCTCTTCCTCCATTAGAAAATATTTTCTACTAGAAAATCTGAGAAAAGGTATCAATGTAATCTCGGTATCACAAAATTTCATCAGATGTCAGTGTGGAGTCATCTAGCTAGTGTTGAGAAGTTGGGCAATCAAATGTAAATCTACAAGGTTAAATTGTCTTCAAAGATAATGATTTCATTTTTCTGGAAAAAAAATGGAGGCAATATTTGGACAGCATAATAGATGACTTTCAGCCCTTTCCTTCCATGCAGAAGAAATATGTTAGTACTGTGTATCAACAGAGACAGAAAAATAAGCATTATGTACAAGTCATATTAACAGAAAGCAACTATCTTCCACAGAATGTGCAAGAACGAAGGGAGGGAGGCAATAAAACAAGACCTGAAGCTACTGGCAAGAGGAGGACCAACAGCCAGAAAGCAATTAGAGTGGAGCAAGAAACAGAAAAAAGAGAATATCTGGCAAAGTGTCAACGAGCAAGACACTACAACAAGCATGACATTAAAATCCTGAACCAAAGCCTTAGATTCTCTGAGGTATTTTGATAACAAAGAACACAGCATTATAATTTGACATTGGAGCCCAGTGGATGTAGGAGGCAATGGAAAATTGCGTTACCAAGTGGCAGTAGGATGGTTTGGAAAGCTCATTCAAAATTTGATTTTGTTATTTCTCAAAAACCTTGTGCACTACAAAATTTTGTTGCTAAACACCCATGACAAGCATCAGACATTCAGGCAGTAAATATGAATAATACAGAAAAAAGAGCCCTTGAATATCTGACCATTCAGCAGCCCAGGAAATTTCAATTTTTTTTTTTTTTTTCCAATAACAATTCTGTAATTTTTCATGGACTGCATTCCATTGTGTGAATCAGCAATATAAGAAATAAAGATGTACATATCATTTTGTATAAACTTACTGTGTTTCCACATATGCTACCTGCTTAGCCTATCTATATTTGAAATATGTTCCAGATCCTGAGAACGCGAGAAGCACAGATTATATTTAACAAGAAACTAAAGACACAGGAGGAAAAGAAAGGAAAGGAATATGCTGAAAAGTGTAGAAAAGATGCAGAAGAATATAAGAAAGAGAAGCAATCAGAAAAGAAGGAGAGGACTGAAAAGATACTCAAGAATAAAGAAGATTTATTGGCACAGTAAGCCATACATATGGAGTTTGTGAGAGATACATTTTGAATGTTGAACATGCTGTATGTTTAAATGAAGTTTTAAGATCCTTGTGTGATTTCAGGCTTCTGCCATGATGCAAATGGAGTCCTTGTTTCATTTATTTTATTTAACTGCTGACAATTTTAAGTTAACATGCTAAGCAAGTAATTTATTCAGTAATATATTTTCTGCAGAATAAAAGAAAAAGAAGCAAAGAAGCTGTGTGAGGAGCAGGAGAGAGAGAGGGAGAGAAAAGGTATGATGAACTTTAAGAAGGAAATTGAAATGGCAGAGAAGTGTGTAGACCGTGAGGTGAGCTAATGTGAATAGTATGCTTGAGGGAAGTAGTCAAAGACAATGTAATGTAAATTTAGTTGGATGGGACCGAAAAGTAACGATGAGCAGTATCTTTACATGAACAAGATCGAAATAATGCAGTGTCTTAAAAATTCTGAATTTTTTTTTTTTTTTTTTGTTTAACTGCCTCAAAAATGATGAAGTTCCAATTCAGTGGGTTTACTAGCCCACTCAATTATAATTTAATTAAGTATATAGGATGTTGCTGATGTATGTGGCATCCTGGACTTCATATCTGAACTATGGCTGTTCTGAAAAGAGTAATGCAAAGTGACCGCAGTGGTCATACTTGCAATGCAAGGTTCCTCAAGACCCTCCCCTCTATGGAAAGTGCTGAAACACATGTAAATGTGTGCAAAAAGTACTTGTTAAAACTGCCTGGTCTAAGTGACAACTGAAATAACTTGATGAAATTTTGAAAGACTCCCTCCCATCCAAACATTAATGTTCACAGAAACACATTCAGCATTGTTAAGGTGTGTTAAGATATAGACAGATAAACAAAGGGCTGTCTGTAACTGTGCCTAAAATGAAATCAAGTCAAACTTGTGTTACTGCAGAAGGCTGATTCTTCAGTTATATATGCTGATAACCTGAGACATGTCTAATAAAGAAACTTCTCTAAAATTTTGTTAATTAATGACTAGGTATGTTTCAGACTGCTAAGAAGAAGGAAATTTTCAGACAACAGATTAAAGATTATTTGGACAAACACAAAGAATTCAACAAAACAAAGAAACATAGAGAAGATTTAGAAGAAAGGCTTACTGAAATATACAGAATATCAAAACAAAAAATTGAAATGATGCAGAAGCAAAAAGAGCAGGAAGTAAGTAATTATACTTTGAATTGCAGTTTTGAGCCACTTTCCTGCCTAAGAGGAAAAATAGCTTTATGACATCAGCTGCTGTCTACTTCAGTTATTTAATGTTGACCAGTTTCCACAAAACTTTATGTGCACATTATGGCAATACCACTTAATTTCCTACACTCAGTAATAACAACACGGCAGTTGTATGTACTTGTGAGGTGCAATGAACAGCAGTGCCACTTACATCATAGTCTTAAAGTGATGTATGGTAACAGATTTTTTTTAAAAATTGCTACTTCCGCTGATATAACATTTATGTGGAATGTAAACTAAAAATATGTCAGGCATGTAAATTCTGGCATAGAGATCATGACCACACCCATGAATTTTCTAAGAACTAATTTTGTAGGTCAACAAATCTCTGCTTAAACGAATTACACAAAAGTATGAAACTACTAAATCTCTGCCTTGCTGTATGCATTCTAATGCATTAAGCAGTAATACTTAATACATGCCATATAGTTAGGAAGTTATTGGCAGAAGAGTGATTTAAGAAGTGTTTTGTCTGTGAGAGCCATACTGTTTTGTGAACCAGCTAAACTGCTCTGAAGTAAGGAATGTGTATGATGATGATAAGTTCTGTGGAACTAACAATCTATGGAACAGCAAAGCAGTCTTTCTGAGAAGTGCTGAACCACCACTTTGATGTCACGAGGTACTACTTTAAAACTGCAAGACACATTTATAATGTCTAGTGTAAAGAATTACATATTTATCGTTCCTTGAAACTGGCATTATATCTTAAAGAGATAGTTACTGCAATTACTGTTGTATGTCTCCTGCAGGTGCGAAATGGATCTTTTAAGAGGAAGGAACATATCGCAGATAATCTGGTAAAGTTAGAGCAGAGAAGCGGAAATTACGACAACACGTTAATGCAGACAGCAGCTGCAGAAAAGGAGGTTAGGTAAGGCTCTATGTTAATAAAAAGAAATGCAGTCTGAAAATCTAATTTAGCAATTTACACAACAGCATGATCTTTACGGCAGCATTTATTACCATCATCAAGTTGGGGAGGTTTCATGATTTTTAATTCTACTGGACCTATAAATCTTATTGTTGCACCGTGCATTTTTGTAGAATCACTTCTATTATCAACCAACAACTGCACTTACATAACTTTCACATAAAACACTTTAAAAACACTTAAAACACTCCGACATGTTTCGATCTTGTCACATCATCATCAGGGAGCTTTGTTGTTCCTTGCTAAAGTTATATTACAATATTCACAATTTGAATTAAATTGTGAATATTGCAATATAACTTTAGCAAGGAACAACCAAGTTCCCTGATGATGATCTGACAAGATCAAAACATGTCAGAGTGATTTTAAGTGTTTTATGTGAAAGTTATTTAAGTGCAGTTGTTGGTTGATAATAGAAGTGATTCTACTGGACCTATTCAGTGTTAAGCTACTGGTGGTTACAATCCATCATGTTCCTTTTCATGTATGGTAAAATGATACAAAACGAGATACATACAAGAGGGATGCTGGTTGTAACTTAATATTTGCTTTGTATACCATATTTAGCCACATATATGAGACTCTTTTAAACGCATTATTTGACAAAAAAAGGGTGCCTTGCAACTGCATATAAAGTTGCAGATGTTCGTTAGTCTACAGCTGTTGTCCTGAAAAATGAAGACTGCTGTGAAGGGGTCATCTTATATTTGGGTGAATAAAGTATGTCTGTGCCAAACATCATTAAGTAATAAATGGTCATTTTCTGTATCATTCACACATCTTCATTTATTCTGTAAATCAGAGCAGAGAAGAAGAGGATGAAGAAATTAGCATATGAGCAGTACCTAAAAGAGGAAAGGAAAAAAGCTTATGAAGAATTCTTGCAGCAGAAAGCACAGTCCAAGAAAGATGAAGAAGAATTAAGAAAAAGGGAAATGATGCAGAGATTAAAGGAGAATGAAATTAACTGCAGATTTTACAAAGAGCAACATGAAAAATATATCAAAACCATTGAAGAATATCGAAAGATTTACCAACAACAGATTGTAAGTTTGTGTTTCTGCCAGTATGTCAGAATCTATATGCACTCCACAGAAGTACAGACCAAACTTTTGGTATGGGGGTACTACAGCTTGTACTGTATATGTGAAATGGAATATTGAACATTTTTTTGCTACAAGCTTTTAGAATCCAAAAGTATTTTAAAAATCTTTTTCTGAAGTGCTTGAACTGCATCCATAATGTTATTGCTTTAACAGACATGTAACACTGTATAAAGAGGATGGGTCTCTTTGACAATAGGAAGGCACTGGCTATAAATGTGATGAACAAATTCCATGCAACTGGTAGCAAGTAAACTGGCCAACAAATTCTGTGCTGTTTATGGAATTGAATGTTCAATGCCAATATCACAACAGCCTACCACTGTGCCCTACTCTGAGCCTGCTGAACCCAGTCTATACCTTCACACTTTTCTTCTTGTACAATCCATCGTAATAACATCACCATCACCATCACCATCCCGTGTATGCCAAACACATGTCATATGTCAGTTCTGACTGCATGCAAATCTGGAGAATTGCTGGGGAAAAGAGACAGAGGCATATTTCAGTACCATTTCTTGTTTTTTTAAGCCCATTGTAGTGGGGATGAGTGACTAAAGACTGGAGATGCCTTGTAGCTGACAGACAATTTTGGAGGAAAGTCCTGCCCCCATCTTCAGGGCAGAAGGTAAGAATGTTGGTTAACAACCAAACTAGATGGCGTCATATTCCAAAAGACAGCATCTTCATTGTCACTTCTGTGAAACCTCAAATCTCACAGGTTTATTACTAAATTAACAGCTGCATACCAAAAGGCTGGAAAACAAATACGATTTGTGTGTGTAATGAAAGCACTTTATTGTAATGTTGCAGAAAGAGAGAGAAGAGCATATTAGGAGAGACCGTGAAGAAGAAGAGGAGCTTGTAAAACAGACAATGAAACTGTATGTAGAAGAAGATAAGTCTTACCTTAAGTATGCTGATGAAATCAAAGAGGATGCCATAAAGAAAGGGCGTTACCTGTATCCAATATTGCATGCCAGAGAGGTAAGCTATGAAGCTGAACACTGAGACACAGAAATGTGCATCAGTAAGTACTGTGTTCCAAGCATCCCTCAAGGGACTTTGAACAGGAGTTAAGTGCTCTGTATGAGATAGTTTTCAGTTCCATGTCCGCTCAATCAGAAAAGTGTAATTTCGGTATGTTTATTTCCATTTTGTATATATGGAACACAAGAAAATGGACATGTCCAAAAGCTAGGTAGTCCCAGTAGGGGTGTTGGCATTTCTCACTTCATCTACAGAACAGTTCTAAGAGCCAACCAGCCTTCCATGCAATGCGTACCATAAACCTTTTTGCCGGTGTCAAGTGGTCTGAACACAAGCTGACCCCTCACCTCCATATACTAAGTGAAATTTTATGCCCTGTAAAATATCACAGTAAAAGTTTTGGTGCTGAGGCAATTTATGCCAGTAGGTAGCCGATTACAATTTGAACAGTAACACTGAGAAGATTTGAGCAAAGTAGTGTCTCAGAATCCTGCCAGAGTAAGGATGAGGAACTCAATAAAGACTCTAATTGCTATTAAAGCTGAATTAGAAACCTGCTCATCCTCCATCAATAAGATCTGATTATGTGAGAGTACTTAAATGCATTTACTTGCTGTGAGACAGTAAGATGTCACACACAACTAAGCCAAGCATCAAGTACAGTCCTGATGCTCATGATTAACTGGGGCTGATAAATCCGTGTTGAAGATGGGAATGCACTGTCCATGCATAATGTCAGGAATAAAAATATCAAAATAACTGAAGAAGCATAAAAAGCAAGAAAGTTTTTTAAACAAAACACAAACACCTTTTGAAAGCATAAAGATCATTTAATGATGAAAGCAGAGACTAGTTTTGAGCAGCATGAAGGCAATAAACCTTACTTAATGAGCTGGGAGAGATCTATGCAACAGCAGGGGAGTGGGGGGAGCTGAATTACCAGCCTTGTGGTCTCATCCTGATTTGGTGGAACAAATCATAAGATGAAATAATGGTATGAAATCTGTCAAACATAAAAGTTCAAAATCTCAAATATTTAAGTTCCCAAACTCTGGGGCTACTTTACTTCAATAAAAGCTATTAAATACAACTTCCATTAACATAACATCTTTCCTAAAACCTCATATTATCCAAATTGTGTTGCCTTCAGGAAGAAATAAGCATTCATTACTGTGGATACAAACACTTATACTGCATACAGGAACCCTACAACATGGAACACAGCCAAAATTAAACATGTGTTATTTGGTGTGGATAAGAAACCAACTAGATGTCACTTTTGTGTTATCCTTTATTTCTCCTTTACAAGTAGCTCAACATGTTTCAGGCAACCATGTGCCCATCTTCAGGAGATGACGACTGCGTAGTGTTATCGCCACGTGTTGGTGTTGTGCTGTGGCTGTTTGTAGCACGTTGTGCTACGAACTCCTCAATGGACACACTACCTGCTAACCGGTTCTGACAGCCTTCCTGCAGCCATGGCACAACACCAACATGTAGCGATAACACTACGCAGTCGTCAGCTCCTGAAGATGGGCACATGGTTGCCCGAAACATGTTGAGCTACTTGTAAAGGAGAAATAAAGGATAACACAAAAGTGACATCTAGTTGGTTTCTTATCCACACTGAATTACGATGCACGGTCAACCACACATCAGAAATGTTATTTGCTTCAAATTTTTTGGAAAGTGTGACTCCTCAATTGTCCACATGTCCGACACAGTATAAATAATGTACACTTCCTTTTTCAAGGCCAACTGTGTAAGGTATTCCTTATTGTTAACAGGTATACAAGAAACAACACAGACTGCTCAGCATGTAGAAAACTCAACCTATAATGAAGTCCAGGGCAATGTTTGGCACAAACATGAGGAAACAACAGCCTTGATCTTGGGGGATGCCATGTATCAAATATGGGACACTGTGCAACTTGGAATCTGTTACAGAGTAATTCTAAAACTAGTCATAAAATCTGTTAACAATATCATATTTATACATACATGATTCAAACAGGTAACTTTACCAGTCAATGTGTGATTACTATACAATTGCCCATTAAAACTTCTGTGAGTGCTTCTAACACCATGAAGGAAACTGCAGTTAGGTGCAAATGAGGAAATGTGGAAAACATGGATGTGAATTTAATGTCACATAGGATCCATGATTGAAATTACAACAAATTACTCTCAGAATAAATGTATATCCTTTCACAATTTACAGTTTATGGCCACATAAGCCAACAGGAAATGGATATTCCAACTGAAATATACTACAGTAAAATTTAGGCTGTCATCCAGCTCTTTTTAAAGCACCAGTATTTATCGCTGAAGTCTACAGAATAACGTACATTATATACACAACCTGTATTGGGATTGTTCACATTCTGTTCTAACAATAATATTCTTCACACTTTGGTAATAGCGACTTAATGGAATAGCAAGACACTCTACTGAACAGGACTGGGCAGATATAGCTATGTTCTGCAGCACGTAAGACACTAACCATTCTTGTAACTGTATGTCAGTGGACTTTGGAAATTGTTTGTATTCTTGCTGTAACCTTCAAAGTGTTGCTCATTATAAAATATACGCTCAATCTTATTTACGGAGTGGGAATTTGAATCAAATTTTACCACATAAAAGCCTCAACTTCACACGAGCCAAATCGATATTTCAGTTGGTTCATGTCTGTATCTGTACTTCAGCCTTACTGTCAACAATGACTGCAACACACCATATTACTGCTGCAGAAGGTACTTATATTTCTGCAGGTCCATAACTACACAGCATTTAAGACAGCATGACTGCTACAAAAACTGCCAGTCAATCAACAAATCAAGCACAATGTCTCAAAAAGAACCAAAATAATATTTGAACTAAATCTGAAACAAACTGGGTTGTATCAGTCATATAATTTCTCTCTGGGAACATAATGCTGAAACTACAAAAATTAACTTGCTGTAGTTTGGACGTTACAGTAAGAACATGAGTAGAAGCAAGTGAATTCTGAAGGCACATATTACACCCCCCTCCCCCCACACACACACACACACACACACACACACATGCATAGATGTATAATACTTTGGGAAATGAAGTTAACGATGATTGGAGAATTAATTAAGTTTTTCACTTAGGAATATAGAAATCACAAGAAGGGTACATTAGTCAAACTAAAAACACCCACTCTGTCGAGTCAGCAAGGACATCATCAATACTAATCCTTACACCTTCACAACTGGCATTCAGTACCTTGAAACACCTTTCATGACTTGGCTGTGTGCAGGAATGAAAATTCATTTTTCACTAATGCAGCATACTGGTTAGCATCATGGTGCACCCCTAAGCAATCAAGCCACCTCCACCCACACACTATCTGCTGTCATTTTTACAAAGACACCCCCAAGAACTGCACATTCAGTCACCTTCAGGATGGATACTGCATGGATGCATCCATGACTAAAAGAATGAACACTCTACAGTTCACGAAACTTCACACATATACAGTTCATGACAGTGAATCTCTTAAGAGATCTACTACATTGTTGCCAACTGCAACCTCATCACATTCTGTTGTGAAAAATGTACAGGGGTACCACCATTATATTTAGTGTGATGTGTTGGTACATAAGTGCGTCTGTTTAAAGAAATAAAACAATATGCAACAGTTGAGACATGTGACAAAATACTGCACTACTGTAGTACATGATATGCTACATCAGGATTGGTAACTTAAACCATTCAGCGTTCACAGGGTGTAATATAATTACAGCAAGTTACTGTCAGTCAGTTAAGTAGACTACAAACCTATGAATCAAATGGCATTTTGTTTTTGCCAAGAACCTCTTTTTTACTTCCAAGTTATCATACGGAAGACTGCAGAACTTGTTTTGTTCTCTTGCCTGTAACAATTCACTTACAGAATGATGTACAAATAACACTTCAGCATTAACAGTAGGTCTATGCTTATCCCTGTCAGGTTGCTTGACAGACATGTAGTCAAGTACTTTCCAATAGCAGCAGCTATGTTTAGCTCTCATAACTGTTTGTGGTATGGGAAAAGTTGCAGCTTAAATTCTTCAGTAATATATGACCACCAGAGGTAAATCCTCTGTTATTCTCCATTCAAGTGTACTGACTATGATCAATGCATGCCACTTGGCTAGGTTCATACACAGGTCACTGGAAACTCCAACTGCCTCTTGACACCAAAGATGATATAGATACAAGTGTAACAACACTTACAGCTGAGAAAAAGCTATAGTGTCAAAAGGAAGTTGACATTTTGAATCAACTATATTGTATCATAATTAATGAGTTGTCAGTGACTTCTATATCTAGCATGATGATTGTTGATCTCTGGACCAAAACATATAGGTACTGAATAAAACATAGTTATGTTAGAATGACATTTAATGTTGTTTCAGACTATGAAGTTCATATTTAAAAAAAGTTTTAATATGTCAAAGTAACTTTGCTTCAAGATATTTGAGAATTACTGACTTAAAACATGTAAGCACGTTAATGTGCTTGTGTGTGTGTGTGTGTGAGCATGAATGGTTGTCTGTGTGTGGTGCACTGTACACGTTCTCTTGGCTAATATACAATACAATTTAATCCATAATGACTTGCCGTTACCTACACCTGTAACAGCACATTCCCCTGTGTGTCAGATAGCAATATTTGTGAAATTCACATGTCCATGAGCTTGTACAGCACATCTCTTAATCAGACTTTCACTGCAACAGCAAATATGTTCTAGTCCAACAGTATCAACTGTGACAGTACAGAGCAAAGTTTCCCTGTAAACTACTAAATCGAGAATTCTGGTACCCACTGTGGGAAGACTGTCTGTCTGTAAAGTTAAGCTTCTCATGTCACGGATATCACAAATGCAATAGCTATGAGTGAAATCGCTATACATAATGTGACACAAAGTCCTGGTATGATCCTGGCATCTCGGTATGAGACATCCTGTTGTGTACGTAAAACAAGATTCACGTAGTGCTGCAATTCCAGTCCAACACTGATCATTAATATCTTTGGCTATGTGTTTCAGCACAAGTATATGCCACCAACAGGCCACAGACTAGAAGTGTGCCTCTATTTGATCCTCATATTACCCAAGAGATCTGTTACTGTCTGCTTTAAAATTCTGAAGCCCAAATGGACTACACTTACAACTCACAACGCAGATGTTCACATGGAATGAAGAAACATGAGGAGCAGCTATTAAATGTGTTCCTCTATTTCTGTAGATGGCACTTGGTACATTCACAATAAAGTTAACTCACATATATATAAAAATAAAGAGATAAAGGCACAACAGGATGCTCTCCAATAAATTATTAAAGACAGTACGTAAAATGAAAATGTATACACTAAACCTTAGCTCAATTTCAGAAAATACCAAGCAGAGTTGTTATTAATTAGTGGCAATCCTCATTCACAAAATGCTTCTAGAAAATTATATGTGTCATTTTTTTTTACAAATGGTGACCTTTTCTTTATTTAGTAACATTCACTGCCACATCCCCAAATGAAGAAGTTGGCATACAAAGATATTATCTAAGCAACATTAACCCTTTACAGCCTGGTGGTTACTTTATGTATTGCCAGATCATGCACCCTGCTCACAGAACACATTTATGTGTTTTGTGTGGTTGTTAGAACAGGCAGCAATTATTTCCCTGTACTGCATGAACTGAATCTTTCAATGCAGCTTCAGGTTAATTTTCATCTTTAAAGGGTTAACTGGCATCTCTTACCACTGACTTGGTCTTAACTTCACAAGAAAGACCAGTTGGAACTATCTGAATATGTGACTAGCAAAATGGCAAGTTCACCTGAATTCAAGGTGGAGATGTAGGCAAACTTAACCCAAGCCTTCTCTGAAGCTCATCAAATCTGTCAACAAATTCAGCAACATGGCTGGGCCTCAGCAGTGAAACAGGAATGCTTTCTGTACTCCTGCAAAAACAATGTACAGAATTAATAAGCAAAACTGTGTGCAGTATCTCACAATTTGAGTTGTGAACACACATTAAACTTTATATACAACAATCTAGGAAGTGTGTCATCCCCGTTGTGTGTGTGAAACTTGGAAAATTGTATGTAGTCAAACACAACTGTGTCACATGAGGTGTATTTAATGACTATATAATGGACAACTACATGTTTCGG
>Ga0123354_10008221_pt1 | contig 15844 bp, 6 predicted proteins | sample TergutLab28metaG_2_FD_97872 | JGI IMG/M metagenome (GOLD analysis project Ga0123354, IMG submission 97872) | Labiotermes labralis P4 segment gut microbial communities from Petit-Saut dam, French Guiana - Lab288 P4 | ecosystem: Host-associated > Arthropoda: Insects > Digestive system > Gut ...
TCCGCACCGACCCCCTTAAATCCCGAGAAAAGAGCGTGGCCCTCCAGCAGGTAGAAATTTAGGTGGACCTCAGAACGGGTCTGAACGCTGTGAAGAGGAACATTCTTGCCCCTTAAACGAATCGAGATTCAGTACTTCGATTGTCCATCCATTTGCGGAGTCACTGTAACATTTGAACTATCCCTGCTCCCTTGTTCCTGCTACTGCTGCTAGTAGTATTGCTGCTGCTACTACTACTACCAACACCACTACTACTAATATTACTACTACTACTACTACTACTGCTGCTACTACTAGTAATAGTAATACTGCTGCCACTACTACTAACACTACTGCTTCTACTACTACTGCTACTACTACTACCGTTACTAGTACTGCTACCACTACTACTACTACTGCTGCTACTGCTACTACTACTACTACTACTACTAGTACTAATGTTGCTGTTACTACTACTACTACTACTACTACTACTACTACTATTACTACTACTACCACTGCTGCTGCTACTGCTACTACTACTAGTACTACTACTACCGCTTGTACTACTACTACTACTGCTACTACTACTAGTACTAATGTTGTTCTTACTACTACTACTACTACTACTACTAGTACTATTGTTGCTATTACTACTACTACTACTATTACTACTACTACCACTGCTGCTGCCCTTGCTACTACTACTAGTACTACTACTACCGCTTGTACTACTACTACTACTACTACTGCTACTACTACTAGTACTAATGTTGCTCTTACTACTACTACTACTGGTACTACTATTACTGCTGCTGGTGCTGCTGCTAGTTCTACTACTATCACAACCAACACCACCAACACTGCTGCTGTCCTTCACCCGTTATCTAAGAGGAATGCATTTGTCAATTAAATTTTCCTGTCAGTTTGCATAATCGAGTTCCCTGTTGAAGAAAATGATAAATTTTATTTACTTCCATCAGCTTCATTTGCTTCTGTTTATAACACTGTTTATTAGGTCTATTTCTTTGTTTCAGTGCGTTAGTTGCCACGTGTCTGCACCTGAAGGCGGACAGACCTTCGCCGAAACGTCATCTTCTTAACATACTGTACTTTAACATAGGGTTTAACTAGAAATTAAAGTGGCATTTTAATTGCCATACAAAATGTTACTTTATTATAGTGACGACTTAAAACATTATATAAGCTGATAAAATCTATTCAAACTGATTCACACCATCAGTCACATTGCGGCGAACACATGTGTTTACTGCGATATTACCTAAAACGTGAGGCTATTGTGATCATGTGGGCTGAAAATAAGAACTGTCAGCTGTGATCACACGTAGCCTTCTCCGTGGTCAACTGCGTGTTTTAGGAAGATGCTGCCTCCTTATTGAGAAATGAATTACAGGGATCAAAGAAAACATGAGATCCGTGCGTTTGTAACTCACAGTTCAATTTGAGACACCTAGAAGGAATCATCTAACAGCTTGATCACCGTGACGCAGAAAGAGACAGAAACTTGTTCAATGAAAACTCCTACACTCAACGATTAATCCAAAATTTTAAAACACGGAGGACAGTAGTGGAGATCTAATCTGACCGAAAAAGATATCAATCGGAACAGGAGTTTGTTACATATAAATAAAAATGCACAATATTAGCTTAATGGCCTTACCATAAAACATTTTGTGTGACAAGATTATATAGAGTGCTCTGGTGCAAATCAGTAGTACGACACAATAGGCCTAAATGAAAATGTTAACTATCATATCGAAGGCATATGTTTTATTGTATGGTACTGCAGTGTGTCTGATGTTCTGTAGACATATGCAGAGCCCATTTGACTTTTTAAAACACGACAATCACGCAAATTATCTTGAAATATCGTTACCCACCCCACAATAGGTAAATTACAACTCCAATATAAAGGTCAGGATTTTTATTCAAGTAATCGTTATTTATTTTGAAAATCACGTGGAAACTTCAATACAATGTGAGAGGAAAAGAGCAAAGTATCTTACACTTACAAAAGGTGTTACAGAAATTAACTACTTCAATCCAAGAAATTGTACTATAAAAACTATATGATTAATGTACATTCTGGGTTATTCCGTTTCTTTTGTTTAACCCTGAACCCGCTAACGTGGAAAATATGGTGAGCTCCTAATAATGCCAGCAGATGGCAGATGGGATTTAATTCGGCGTTTAAAAGGTTAATTGTCTGCAAAATGCTTTTCTCTCGAATAAATATTTTTTGAGTTACTCTCGAAATGTGAAACAAACTTTACACGAAGTTCCTCGCATATTTCCGCTGTTTTTGTCTATTTCAAACACATTCACAGGTTTAAACCGGTTTTCTAATTAATCAGTTAGGTCGCTATGCCAGAGTTTTACATCACTTAGCCGTATAGAACGTAGCCCAGGGTGCACCACTAGGAGGTGGATCTACTTGGCACAATGCACCGCACTGTAGGACAGTGTGAGAGCGATACTGGGAGGCCAGGACAAAAATGAGGGAAAATCGACTTTGTCTTTTTAATATTACTCTTTTTGTGACTACTTCTTATCATTAGGACTTTCATATTTACTTTGAATATTTTTAGTATCTGTACTGTACTTTTAACCTTTTACTTTGATTGGTCGCTTAGGTCAATGATAAACAGTCACTGTACCTGCCATTAGGAAAATAAATAATAAATGTCTATTACAAACATTAATTTTATTTAAAGTATTATCAAATCCTATACTAACATTAAATGTTAGGAGAGTAATATAAATTTTAGAAACATATTAATTTTTAATTAGGTAAGAATATTTATTTAACGTTACACAGTATAAGTCAGCACAATCTCTTTTATTCTTTAGCAAGGCAACATGTTTCGACTGAAAGTTAGTCATCTTCAGGCACGTACAACTTTTCCCATTACCAGATGCTTTGCCCACTTTGGGATCCCATAGTGTTTTCAATTGTGGAAAACATTCAGTTAAAACTTTCTAAAAAGGTTTTGATTTTGTTTATAAAGTGTGTTATTTACAGAATTGTGTCTAAACATTAAAATATTTAAAAATTCTTCCTTAACGGTGATCACAAACGCACTGTTAAGGAAGAATTTTTAAATATTTTAATGTTTAGACACAATTCTGTAAATAACACACTTTATAAAGAAAATCAAAACCTTTTTAGCAAGTTTTAACTAGATGTATTCCACAATTGTAAACACTATGGGATCCCAAAGTGGGCAAAGCATCTGGTAACGAAAATGTTATAAGGACCTGAAGATGACTAACTTTTAGTCCAAACATGTAGCCTTGATGAAGAATAAAAAAGATCGTGCTGACGTATATTGTGTAACGTTAATTGAATTACAAGCACATTGTGATGCCTTCATTCAGAAGAATATTCATGTAACTTAAGAATATTAAAGACGTTTAAAGCTTCTACAGAGAAGTTTATATTCCCTGAGGGCCGTATGCTATAAAATCAGGCGTTTCAGGGCAATTTATTTCTCTCGAAAATTGTCTCATCTCTTCACATCGACGTTTCCGCCAATAACTGGTTTCAATCGTGAAGCACTAAACCAATATAACTACGTTACGCATGTTCAGTATCAAGTATAGCACCGAAAGTTAATTGGATGTACATAGCCCATTGTTGCTCTGATGTATCGTTCGTGACTCCGAAGAGAACTGCAGAAGCAAAAATTTTGTAATAATCGTAGTTTTGCACGACACTCGCGTCTGAACGGAAATGTCCCTGAAATCGAGTTACCCTATGCGATATTTTAAAGGTTGTTTCTCGCTTTTCATCCACTATATTGAATAACGCGTACGACTTCAAATCAAGCTGTCTTCGGGCCATACAGCAAAAGAACCCGTGTGATATGCCACGAGACGAAAAGTTAGAGCAACAAATGATGTCTGACTTTATTGACTTCATAACAATATACGAATTGAAATTCCATTTAAAGACATTGATTTAGATTAAACACTTTCAGAAAATCTATTATATTTGAGAAATAATATGCAGTGTAGATCTTTAAAATTTTAATGCAAGCGGCCGGGAAAAGAGCGTAATGTGTGGTTACAATTATTAAAAATTGTTTAGTTAGAACTTTGAATATATTGTCTCCCCGTACGGAATAGACACTAATTAACAATAGTAAAAAATTAGGATTATTCTTGGGGAATTGAAAAGATATTATTTACTTATCAAATTTCCCATCTTTATGGAAACCAAAGTTCTATTTCCACATTCATAAAACCCAAGTACTAGACCCTATAATTAGCAAAGCTCCGGAACCCAACTTCAGCCTTGTTCTTTAAGATCCGTTGTATCATCCGAAATAAGGGCATATCCTCTGTCTTCAAAATTTTCTATCAAATTTTATATTCCTTTCTGATTACCTACCCACGTCTTACTTGGACCAATCACCTCAACATTAATAATTTTGTTAACATAATTAACGGGTAATGTGCAGAGTATAGAAGAAGCATCTTTTCGACGAAGTGTTGAAGCCAAAATCGGGTCTATGTTGCCTCATTTTTAAGGCCTCTGGATCACGCGCGCACGCACGCACGCACACACAGACAAAGAGCTAGGGATCTTCTGAAGGAGTGATCAGCCTGTCACAGAGGCTATTATCTAAACAACACACAACAAACAACAGTCGAACAGCCATGACCTCAACTGGATTCGAACCCACGATCCCAGAAATCAATTTCCCGCAGACGCACAATTTAGACGGTACGACCACCGGGACCGACGACAGCAATCCTGTCCAACACAGGGCCATCGAGAAAAGTTTCTGCTGACCGTAGTCACATGAAGAGTTTCAATAATGCAGTTGGACAAACATTATGTAATTTGTCTACAGAATATAATACGGCAATACAACAAATGTCTTATTTGTAAATAATGACGTACTAGTTAATTCACTCCCACCACACCCCCAACCCTTTTTCGATATATTTATACACAAGTGCGGCCCTTGGGAGATTCCTTACGAACTGTGTGGCCCGTCAGTTTGTTGCGACTGGTCAGCCCTTGGCTACAAGTAAATAGGCCAGTAACAGACAATTAGCAGTCTCCGATTGATTTTAAGTGCGAGAATGAAATTTTCTTCCGATTACTGAAAATCAACACAGGGCGTGCTTCAGAAACTAGTTACATACTGTGTACCGTATACAGTAGGTTTTGTGAAACTCGATGTTCGGGATTTCGGCATTTCACTGTCATCTTTTTCAATAAAAGTGTTCGAAATTTTCTGAAAATTTTCGACTAACAGGAATGTGACCACATGGTTTGGACAGTAGAATTTCCTCTGTCTTTTGCTGTTATGCTGTTTTTTTTATCAGTTCAGTCAAGCTCTGTCTTGCGAAGTTTGCATACTTTTCTTTTTTATGTAATGCGACCCATCTTCCATTATCAAATGTATTTTAGGCTTCCAAAATCCTTTTTTATTTCTTTAAAATGAAAATTATGTCCTCTTATTGGGTGCAATGTATATATTTAATGACGTTTTGGTAATCAATAAGCGTACTAAAGTAAAAATGATTCGGATATCTAAGCCATCAAAAAGGAAACTTTACTCTGCACCCAAGTTTGGTCGTTCTTCTTTACTTCTTGTACCATGAAAGCAAGAAAAAAACTTGTAGGAAGATTGGTCACATGTATAATTCAATTTCTAAATTAAAGAAACTGGATGATAATTCAAATATTTTATTATTAATTCATCTTAATATAAAACATGGCTTTTGGATATAGCCTTCCAAATTACCAATGAAATTTAAGGGTATGTATTTTTAAAAAGCTGCAGTTACAGAGATTCCAAAAGCGAGATTTCTAACCTGACAGCCAGACTGTCAAATTACAACTCACAAAGTATTTACAGGCAGATGTACATAAAATAGAGAAACACAAGATGGAATTTGTGAAATATTTATATTTGAAAAAATGTTTAATTCTGAAGACTGATTTTATGGTTTGGCTGATTTCGAAGCTCATCGTCCATCATTGAATGGATGCAAATATTAAAGTTCAGTTTGTTGATAAAAAGAAAAGTGAATGAGATGAAGAAGTTCAACTACTATCGCTGAAAGGTATTATGATTAGTTTCTTCTGAGATGCTATACCGTATGGCGCTGTAGAATGTGACGAATATGATGGTGGAATGTGTAAAACTGCAGGCAGTCTGATGTCTGCTTTTACTGCTAACACTGTGTAGATGTGACAACAAACTGACCTTGAAGAGCTGCGACTATTTGAACAAACTACACGGTTCCATAAGGCTTAACTCTTCATCAATCCAGCTATAAGAATTTGTAGTCTTATATTATAAATATCTTGTATATAATATTACAAAATTGCCTTAATTTTTTTCTTTTGGGAAGTTACATGTTTCAATGACACAGTAATTAGGTGCATAAACATATTATTTGTGATAGTATGTAAATATTTGTCACAGGAAGCTGACGTATCCAATTATCCTCTATGAAGGGATCGCTTCAAATTTAAGGTCTTCAATGCGAAGAACATGGAGGTTGTATTGTAGAATGTAATGCTACCTTCGATGGAGAGGCAGTATAGCTAAACGAAAGTCGCTGTATTCCAGAATAATGTCATGTAGGTAGCGTTATCTCAGGCTTCCGCCACGAAGTAGATGAGAACTGTGCTCTTCTGCGTTGTTACGTAGCGAGTACGTGTAGCGGTAGAATCACTAAAACTGCTTGCTGCGATTTAATACAGAACAGCACAGTTTTCTTTATCTTCTTAAGATCATTTGATTAACAAAGCATTGAGTAAGGTTATTATATCTAATTTAGTCTAAAGATTTGCAAATAATTAACAAAGAACTAAGTAGGGTCATTATGTCTAATATAGTTTAAATTACAAATTTTGAAAGTTCATTACTGAGTGAAAATATGTGTCAATATTCTAAAGTCAATAGTCACAATTTTAAGATTAATATATGCAATATCTGCACTGAAATTTATATACAGACAAAAAGCGAAATATAAATAACGAATCTTTATGGGGTACATACACCGGTACATACACCGGTATAATTAAGGGTAGGATTCCATTGATGGAAAAAGCAAAAGTAGCCTATCTGTGGCTTCATTCTTTATTGAATACAAATGTTAAAATTAGGGTACTTTGATATGCTATTGAATATCAATGTTGCTGCTGAATTTGGAAAAATAGATATAACGAATCGTTGATCTGTTATCTCGTGAAAAATAGTGTGAATTCAAAATTACCATTAATAACTGAAACGTTTGAAATCAGCAACCTGTTGAGCGATGCATAAGGATGGTTTAAAATATGTTCCTTGTCTCCAGATTCTGTAGGTTTTCCTTTTAATGTTCGGATATCTAGCGATTTGTTTCTAAGAACTTGTCTTTTTGGTGCTGTTGCAAAAAGAAATGTACCTTAAGTTCGAAATATGCACTATATTGACAATGTTTGATTGTTTAAATGTTTGCCAGTACACAGAAATATATTGTATGATTATCTGGGTACGTGCTAAAAACCGCGCTGATATTAGGCTAACTTTCTGCTGTTGTCAAGCACGACATTAGACCATTCGAAATTCTTCTCGCTTCCCACCGAGATTTCAAACACATATCTACACTTAGTCTTATTTGGAAGAATGAATTCATTGGTAAACTGTACTGCACGTATAGGTCTTTCATTCTATGTGACAAATTCCTTCACCTCCAACTATTATTCCAGTACGCCGTGGATCGGGGTCCCCATTTGCGTTTTAGACGTATTCCAATGTATTGTACTAAAGGTTAGCCCTTTAATCACTATACATAAAAAGAGTGATACACGTATCTTCCCTCTTGCAGTCAGGCTTCATGTGTCCCTACACACTGTCCACTGCAGGTGAATTTCTCTCGGTAAAAATGAAGACTCTACATCCTGAATGACTTCTGTCTGGCTTGTCGAGGGGGCGAGGTTTAGTTCTATGCGCGTTTACTCTTTTATGTGTGGCACAAATGTAATTCTTACGGATTCGGACCTGGTGAACGGGGAGGTTAAAGTGGATTGCTTATTGCTGTATCACAACAACTTGTGTAAGTGGTGGTGGCCTATCTGACTGAAGATAGGAGTAAGTCTTCTCGTAATAAGGGAGGTTTTAAAAAATGGCATCAGAACGTATGAAATACAAGAGTGACAATTTACGGTTTCGGTAAAAAAAAAGTGGCCTCATGATTCCAGTGTCACACATAGCACACATAGCACACCACACACCCACCTTATCAGGTAATGGCATTTCGTGGATTAATAATGGGAAAAATATTATTTTTCACTCTTACGTGTCCATCGATATGAAATCAAATTTTGCTGTTCAACAGAAGTAGTTTGGGGTTCATTTCCCCAGGACGCATGATATGAAGTTACAAATTGACAAAATTCAACACTTTTTCTCACTCCATAAACAACACGTGTCTTGAATGCAGCAGTTTTAATGAACTGCGTCCTTCTGTTGCAGAGACGCCGGTTTTGTGCTACAATGACGATCGTTTTGGCGGACCGTTAGGTGGGTTAGGCAGTGTCCAACCATATCCGTCAGGTAAAAGAGTACATAGGCCGCTAAAATAACCACCACTATCACCACCATAGTCAATACCACTACAACCATTACCACCACAATCACTACCAACAAAAACATAACAACAGAACAACCACAACCACCACTCGCTTGATTATGCTAAGAATTGAAGTCTTTTGAAACTGTACACCGTGTTGATTGGTACATACGTATTTGTCGCAAGTTTGAAGCACATTTGCGCCTCCAAAAACTCATCTTTAGAAACCACAATTCTATCGATATCAGGAAATATCGTGATAAAATTTTAAATCTAAGTTTATATTTCCATTCTCTTCAGTTATTTTGGCTGTAAATATATTAGAATTTAATACCGAATAATTAGCGGAAGGACTTTAATGGTATTATGAACTTCTAAGCATCTATTAGACCGATAATTTAAAACGGTTTATGAAAGGTGTGAAAGTTACGTTAAGTGAATCTTCGTTACAGATCCGTCAATGGACAAGTGTACACTAGAACTGTGTTTGTGGTACTGAAGTAATAGAGGCGTACTGCCAAGTAGCAAGTCCATATCTACCACTTTCGAGACAGCTCTTAGTGAAATGATGAATACCGTGCTGCTACCTCTACTGGAAAATGCTGTGAATGTCAGCGGTTATATTTAATTACGGTGCTTCTGACAGAAGAAATAAGTTTGAGGCCACTGACTTTTTGTAGTATGAAAGGGCAAGGTCGTTACTTACAAAAGCCTAAAGGTAACCTCTTAATAATACCGTCCACAGCCTCCCTATAAGGCAGTTCTTCAGTATTCATTGTAACTAAAAAAATGTGCACGCTCCAAGAAATGTTATATTGAATGGCGCGAAGTCCCTCTCTTATGTCTTGTCTTACCTCTAGGGCTATATCTCACCTCTTCTAATCTTGGGGTTGTTATGGGAGCGAAACACTTTTTTGATCTGGCGGCACTGCCCTAGTGAAAAGAACCTGTGATAAAGTTAGGTAGGAGGTTTGTTGGAATCTATATTAGCCTGGATGATCTAGCCAAGGGTACAATATCGTCGATGACTTGAACCGCAACTGTAAAATCTTAACACACCGCAGGCTGGTTACTGTGCTGACTGAGCTACTTGTTCTGTATTACTTACTGTATTCACTGCAGACCATTACAATGGATCCACTTGAGAGCCATAAAATGCAGAAAATACGGAAATATAATTAAACAAATGTATCTGCGGAGGTTGGTCTGCTCCTCTGCAGAAATGGCATAAATAGCTGGACTTTCAAAACATTGAACTGAACGTTAGGAGACGTTTTTGGTCAGAGAACTGGCTTTCAAATTCTAAAATTGGATTACAGTCCATGAACGTAATTGTGTATTACAAGTCTTAGATAAAATTGACAAATAAAAAAATTTCCCGATGGCTTTTATGGATGACAGCAAGGCACGGGCAAATATAAAACTGAAACCCGCATTTATGTTAAATATTATATAATTTTATATACGATCTTCAAACGGAGTTAATGCAGACATGTACTGGTGAAAAATACTTGAAGTTGCTCAGCAGTCTCTGTACAAGAAGATGTAATAGCGTATAATTCATAACACAGGGAGACGGTGCAGGAAGCCACGAATGAGCGATGGCTTCTTGAAGAGAGAAAAATCGCAATGGAGAAGAATTGCACATTCACATTAAATGTATTGAGATTACGAAAGTAATAAACTTAATCAATGAGATCTGCCCGGAAATACAGACCAGATCTATGGAATGAATCCATCTGAGCAGCTTTACTTGATGGTGGAAACAGAACCAATTTTCAAAACAAAAGTTTTTTCGCAACCGAACCGGACGATAGACCATGTCGGATAAGTGTTCTGCAACACAGCAACACACTTTGCGGCTCAACATCCAAAGGATAGCTTATAAGAAACGTAAGTGAATTTCTATAAGTCAGGCGATAGTAGTGCTTAGAATAACACTGGGTCCCATTTCATTTCATGTTATTTATTAATGTTCCTTCTGATATACTAAACATAGCTATAAATTTCGATGGGGCTTGATGGGTTCCCGAATCAGCCTGGAAATTTTGGAGAGGAGAAAATAATTTTGCTTCTCTCGGGAATCGAATCATGATTTATCATCTTCCAGCCCATAACTTCCTATAGCACAGAACTCAAATGATACAGTGAACTAATTGAATGTTGTCGGAAATTTCATGGGTGAAGGCACACTCTATGAGTGCTATACGTAACTGCTAGAATCGCGGTGTGAATAAGATTTCTCTCTTCTGCGATATCACGCAGCGTGTAGTTAGTTAACGACATTTCGGTACAGCATGTCGGTAACTAACCACCAAAGTACGCTGCGTGACATACTAAACAAGAGAAATTGTCGAATATAGGACAGTCATTTTAAGATGAATTTTAGTTTATATTGTGAATAAAATAACCAGTTTTTATTGTTACACCGTGCATGTTGTCGAGTTACTCAAATATCACACCAACCACTGCACATATATAAAATTTATAAAATTTACACATTAAAACATTAAAAAAGCTCCGACATGTTTCGGTCCTAAGATCATCATCAGGGAGCTATATATTCCTTGCTAAAATTACACTAGAAATAGTCACAGATTAATTTCGTTGTACAAGATGGGTGTTGTGGCAGTATGCCATGTTGTGTAATGTTATGTTGCGAAGAGTGTCCTGTTACGGATGTGCATTCTGTGCTTCGTTGCGTGATACTCACAACACAACATGGCATGCTGCCACAATACCCAACTTGTACAACGAAATTAATCTGTGACTATGTCTAGTGTGACTTTAGCAAGGAATATATAGCTTCCTGATGATGGTCTTAGGACCGAAATACGTCGGAGCGTTTTTAATGTTTTAATGTGTAAATTTTATAAATTTTATATATGTGCAGTGGTTGGTGTGATAATTGAGTAAAACAATCAGTAAACTGTGATTTACAGCACGAATTTGAGAAAGTTGTCGGATGTATCAAAATAACTTATCAAGCTCTACGAATAGAATTCTAGCCATTCCGAGTGGTAAATCCGACACTCAATTGTTTATTGCAAAAAGCAGAATTTGCAAATTTTAGCACAAAATATTTATCAACACCGATGTGGCAACGCTGTTCATACGAATATTTCATACAAACATTTTGTCGTGATTCAGAACACGGAAGTAAATACAGTCTAACCTGTATTAATTTAAACAAGATTCGAAAGCTGAAATCTATTCTGTAATACACACGGTTGCCACACGTGGTTTTTTTTTGTATCCCGGCATTACTAATTCTTATGCGAGAATACCGACTGATTACATGTCATGAAGGTACAGAAAATGTCCCTTTGTTAATATTAGTTTGTTAGATTAGATAATTCCAAGACTTCTGTTTCTAATATACTTACGGTTATCACAGTCATTACTGGTTAGCATGATCACCGATTCTTCATAGATACTTTAATTTCGTTCCCACCTCAAATTTTCATGTAGTGCACTATAAAAATTACTTTTGCAGGACTTTTTAGAATATATCACAAAGGTTAATTTCTTTGAAGATATTTTGCAATTCAAAATATAACATAGTGTAATAAATGTTGTTTAACTTTACGCTTCTTAGGAAGCCCTCAAATTCGGTTTCTTTACAAGCTATGTTACATTGATGTGGCAACTCCAAAATTGTTCTCATCTTGTATATTAATATCAACTTAGAGAGAAAATTTTACGCAATTTATGTAAGCATATTCCTGATACATCCACGTGTCAAATTTCAGTAACAGGGCAATAATTGTCCTTTATTTTGTGCAATCAACCGAAAGCTAGAAAAATTTACATACGGCCCAAAAAATTAACACATTTAAAAGTTTATATTTTTCTGAAATTCATTATCATAAAAAGGGAGATTTTTAATTGAAATTATGTATCAGCACAATATTGTTATTAATGGATACGAAAAATTAACGTGTACGGTTTTAGAGAGAACACCAATGCTAAAATATTTCCATTAGCTTTATGGAAAGAAATCTTTCATATGTGAAAGTGGAAATACTCAAGGACATTTGTATAGACCACTTGGCAAATTAAAATTCCAATTTTTCTATGTTGGATGTAAGGTGGGTTAAAATAAAGTCATGTGACTTTGCTTTGGTTACCAGTTGCGTAATTCTTAAACACCAATTTGTCAAAATATCTCCATCACTTCCCGAGTTGAAATATTCGGAAGTCCGGACGAATGGAAAAGTGATGATCCCTCTAGGCATTGTTTCCTTCTAAGATGAGCCAAGAACAAATAATAATTTATCCAATTATATAGTAAATTTCTACGCTTAGAGAAATTTACAAGGTTATGTTAAACGTCTCTAAGCAAGACTTCTTATTTCCTTAATGATATGTGAATTTTTATTATATCATTCAGAATTCAAGATTTTTCGAAGTCTAGGCGTTTTCTGTTAATAATAGACGTCAACAAAAGTACTGTAAGAACCTCCAGACACAAATTGAAAGTTAAATCACATTTCATTTTTAGCTTAAAGCAAGTCTTTGATTGTCAGTAATAAAAATACATAGAATTCAATTAAGTAACAATGCTACATAAGCATAAGCAGTTATGAGCATTCTAGTTTGTTTCGTGGCTATCAATCCATCTGAAGAACAAACTGCCTTTGTCATCAATATGGAACCTCTAACGTTTCCACCGTACGGATGAGGATGTTATGTTCTTTCAAAAAACGCTGAATCGGTCCACCGGACTGCTATTTAAAAATAGCTAAAACACAGACATGCACTGTAGTGAAACATGGAGATTTGGGTGCTACATGAATTTTATTTTTCGATGTGTGGATTAAAGAAATATAATTGTGTATTCCAAAGCTTAGTGTTTGCTTTATATCAATGCAAGTAAATTGAAGACACTTATTTGGAGTAAAACAGGTGCGGTAAGTCATGTAGAAGGAATGCATTGTTTAGAATTTTTGTACCGAACTTGTTAATACCGTTCGAATATAATGAATTAGAGGTTTATGGAAAGATTTATTGATTGTTTAAATTAAAATTTGAGGCTAAATTTTTTTGTTTAATGGCATTCTTAGTACTTCAGAATATATATAGTTGGAAAGGTCAGTAAATACAAAATTAAACAGAATGTGAAAGAATCTGTCCTCTCATATTGAAAAACCCTATCAATGTTTACTTGAGTGATTAAAGATGAAGCTCTAAAGTTGAGATTTTGTAGAAACTGCTTAATAAAAAGCAACAGTAAGGGAACTAAAAGAACTGAAAGTTTTGGTGTCAATATTTTTTAAATTGCCTTTATATTACTTAAATTTAAATTTATCTCATTATTTAACCAAAGTGATGCACAAAATTTGTTTCACAATAAGTTTTATTTCACCTATAGGTGTGATGATAACAGAGGCTGTGTAATTCAATTTTGACCTCCTGATGATAAGCACATGTGCTCGAAACATGTAGAGGCATGAAATAAAACTTACTGTGAAACACTTTATGCATCAAGTTGGTTAAATACTGAGATAAATATACTGAGATGAAAGGTCAGCAAAACGTCAACATTTGAATTTAAATGTCAAACAAAAGGGAGAAAAAAAAATAAATTCAGATATACATTCAAAGGAAGCAAAGGTTCTCGTGACAAACATCCGTGAAGGTTACTATAAATCCTAGAGCTGCAAAGGACCGTTTTTGTGTGGAAGACGATATACACGGTCGTATAAAGAATTGGTAACTGTTTTATCATATTCCACACCCGCCAAGAGAAGATTATTTGATTATGACTGAAGACAGAATTAAACTTATAATCCAATACACGTCTGAAAAAGAAATTGAATGCATTAGCTTGTAATTTTTTTTAACAAAGTGGTTTTGAGGGTACGAGGCATGTGACGGGCCTCAGAAGCAGAGGTGCGGTGAGGTTTGCAATACAAGTGCACGATCGGGCTGACGACGACTGCAGAAACTTTCAATGACGAGGAAAACCGTTTGGAAACTCTCCAACCACTACGACCACGATCGCCACATATATGTGAAACAGGAACTCGGACTAACAATATTCAATTTTGCTAATTATACCTTCCTACTAGCGTCTGAATATATGGCGCTTGTGTCAAGTCTATCCTAGTCTCTGTCCACATATTTCGTAAGCTACAATTCCTGTTATATTTTACGTATCTGTTGGTGAACTGTTAAATGATGGCCCAACCTAACCACTTCATTTTTCCTATCCGTACTCCATTATTAAGGGATACATAAAATAGGGAATAAAAACACAAATCCGTCCTCGATTGTTTAACCTTTTTTCTGCCTCCATTGGACAAACTCACAGTTGGAATGTAGGCCCACAGATTTTGCAAAAGTCTACGTTACTCTGTTCTTGTAAGGTACTGTCCTGCTACTGATTGTATTCTCCAACATGCGTAACGTTATTTTTCGATTCACGTATAATGAATAAGTGAGAAAATAAATTTAGTTTACCACACAATATATTTTCTCCATTAGACACTAAACAAGAATTATTTTTAATAAATATAGAGATTAAGTAACATATGGGTCACACATTTAGGCCAGTCATTCAATGGTAGGCTATGTATAGCCCTATATACTTTGTCAAATAACTACTGTTCATATAAATGCATTTCAACTTGTATTACTTGAAGAAAGCTCATGTACATCTCTGATCGTTACGTGAGAAAGTAGGGAAAACTGGCTGTGACAAGAACGACAGACTTACTAGTGAAGATACGTCAGCACTTGCATTTCATTTGTTACAGCATATATTCTCCTGGTCAGTACACTTAAACACTTCAGTTTGCCAACTCACTATATATATATATACATAATTCTACATGGCAAGTCTCTCGCTAGAGGCCCCAAACTATTGTCTATAAATAATTATGTTATTGAGATAATGACTTGAAAATTTATATACACATACCGGGAACGAGGTAAAACAGGACCTGCTCATAATCGATGCTGAAACTGGTCTCCTTTCACATCTAAGCACACTTGAATGCTTTTCTCCAAATTCTGGAATACTTTTCCCAAAGTGTCGACGTTGACGGCTTGAATTTCTTGGCTTATAGCGTCTTTGAGTTGTTCGATAGTGCGAGGTGTATTTTTGTACACTTTGCCCTTCAATAGGCCCCAAAGAAAGAAGTCGGCAGGCGTTAGATCGGCTTCCCCTTGTCTCTAACTTTTTAACCAATTTCTGGATACAACACTTCGATGGTGCACGTCTTTCACCAAATTCCGTTCGAAATGCCGTCTGGCA
>Ga0123354_10008225_pt1 | contig 15836 bp, 8 predicted proteins | sample TergutLab28metaG_2_FD_97872 | JGI IMG/M metagenome (GOLD analysis project Ga0123354, IMG submission 97872) | Labiotermes labralis P4 segment gut microbial communities from Petit-Saut dam, French Guiana - Lab288 P4 | ecosystem: Host-associated > Arthropoda: Insects > Digestive system > Gut ...
CCCCCCCGGTCCCCCGTCTCCTCTTCCCCCGGCCCCAACATAAATTTGTGGCCCCCCCCCCCCCCCCCCGAACAAAATTCCTGTGTACGCCACTGCACGTAAGTGACCGGTGACATTCTAAAATTTGATGACACTGTGCGGTTGATGCTGTCTTTTATCATCGGCGTCCGTGACGTCGTCATCGCTTTTGAAACTCTCTTTAGGCTCCCAGATGTCACAGTGTTTTTTTCCCACTTGTACCGTGGCTGCCGAAACTATGACACACGTTTCCAAAGCAAAACTCGGAAACATTTCCATGGCACGCGGCATTCTCTGCTGTCCCATTTCTTTATTTCTTTTACCCCACCAGCGTGTCTCTATATTGTGAACAATATGTGTGTGTATTATATATACTGATATCTGACTGCGTAGAGACTGTGTATGCATACCGTTGCTAACCAATAACACTACAGTTTCTCTCTCTCTCTCTCTCTGTCCTATTCACGACACCACCCAGTCTTTGGAGACTAACTAGGTATTTTATTCTGACCTAAACTGCTACGTTGTCTATTTGCTGCAGGCGTCGCCCAACAATTCAGCCTGCTTTATTGTGACTCCTCATTCACAAGGTTTCTAGACCACACACAACGACGCACCACAGTCGGTACGACTTTCCTGGACGAGGGGCCAGCTCGTCACAGAGACCTCTACCTGACAACACACACAACACTCACAACAGAAAAACGTCCATGCTCTCGGTGGGTTTCGAAATCACGATCCCAGCAGGCGAACGGCCATAGACCAACGCCTTAGACCGCACGGCCACTGGGACCGGCAACGGTGCAGTGAGACATTTTTACACAAATCGGAGCGGTGTAAAGTGTTTACTGGATATATATCATTGTGGCGCCGGTCTGGCGGTGACCGGGCCAATAGGTGACAATGGACAGAACGTTATACAGTCTTGTTTACAAACAGGAAGCAGCAGCAGCCCAGTTACTGCCACATGTTCTTCCTTATCGCATTCCTCGAAGAGGCCTTTATTACAATAGAACATAATAATTATACCTTGCATTATTTATAATATGAATTAATTATTATAATGCAATAATTACTAATAATTTTTGGAAGACTCCGAAACATTACTTTGCTCTTTCCCATGGGCACGCGAAATGATTGCTTGAAATTTACAGACAGGACACGCGCCGTCAATAATCTCGTCGGCCCTGACCTATACAAAGAGAGCTATTTCCAGTAGATGGTTGCGTGGATTGCCCGCAAGAATGCGCGGCCTGTTAGAGATTCGCCAGCGTCGACGGCTCTGTCGTCACCACAGTTGTTTAGGTAGGTTTTAACCCTTTTTATAGGCCACGCAGGCACTTAGGGTGAGTAGAGCTATAGCTATACTCTTTTCTGGGACCTTCGGCACTAGATGGTGGTAGGGGGTCATCCAAACTCCCCGGCCGCCTCTACCCCAGGGAAAGACCCGGTACCCTATGTACAGGAGGCTGGGTGGGCCCCAGGGCCGGCCTGGACGGGCGGAAAATCTCGTCCTCGTCGGGATTCGATCCCGAACCGTCCAACCGGTAGTCAGTCGCTATACCGACAGAGCTACACGGTCTACGCAACAGTTATGATGTGTAAAAAGAACAGTTATAGGAAGTATGTTGCTGAGGTTTATGGGCAGAGCTGTTCGTAAGTGCATGACCTACAGGGTGTAACTAAATATGGGGTACCAAGAAACAATGAATGGAGTGTAATCGGACCGTATAGGTCAATCAACAATGAGCATTTTATAGAATAATGCAGTGAATATATGTAGTTTGTAGTGTCTTTTAATTTGTATGCTTTTATTTTTGGTTGTAAATTTAATTACAGGCCGTCCGAAGAACGGGAATAATGTATAAGCTGGTTTATAATCGTTGTACTGCCACAAAAAGCATAGAAGTATGGCTTCATTTAAATAATATTGTTTGTGTTGTAATTTGACACCATTTAAAATAAATCTGTACTTATATATATATATATATATATACAAGCAATAAGAAATGCAGGCCAAACATAGGGAAGCTGAATCTTTATCTCACAACCCAGTTGCTCACTTACTCACTCCATGGAGCAGAATCCTTCCTCAGAAGCTAACCGTTTCTCAACTAGTCCAGAAATTCCCCGCATTTTATGAAACCCGAAGGTTTGTTACAGCATTTACAAGTGCCCGCCCCCTGTCCTTATCCTGAGTCAGATCGATCCAGTCCCTGCCCCAACATCCCACTTCCTGAAGATCTATCTCAATATTATCCTCCCATCTACAGCTGGGTCTTCCAATTGGTCTCTTTCCTTCAGGCTTTCCCACCAAAACTCTGTATAAGCCTCTATTCTTTACCATACGTGTTACATGCCCTGTCCATCTCATTCTTCTCTATTTGATGACCGGAACGATATTTGGTGAACAATACACATCTGATCTTGATCACAATACAAGACAAATATTATATGGAAATAGGCCTTCATAGAAGTGGTTTCCGAGTTACGGCCTTTCAAGCCTTAAAGAAAATGTATAAATGTTGTACGCTTTCTTCTGGACATTTCCTCGGCGTCTGAATTTTATATGCTCGGCATATGAAATAATTACAACCAAATCCAATTTCATGTCAATATTAAAATCAACAAACCAAAAAACAAATAACAATGTAATCCATCATTCACTTAGAAACAAGCTGCGGCTTGACCTGAAATAAATCAAAATAAAGAGACCAGAAAATTAAACAAACTGTAAGAAGACAATCAATAAACAGCGGTATACAAACCATATGCAGCTAAGTAAGGTCCAACGTGGACTGTCGATAGCGAGACAGATTCCTCTGGACGGAATGAGATACCGCCAAATTCTTTAAGTTTCAAGAACATAACTAATACTTCTCAGGCACATGAACAGTTAATATTCTAAAATAATAGGGTATCTCATCCTAGTTTACAAAAAGAATTCCATAGCCTCCAAATAGACACAAGAAAACGAAGACAATAAAAATTTCACCTAAAAACTACCAAACAAAATCAAATTTGTATGTTCGGCATATAAAATTCAGACATCGTGGAATTACCCAGAAGAAAGCATACTGCATTCAGAACACGGCGTATGTTTGAAATCAAGAAAATGTATAAAGTTTCCGCCTTGAGTTTCATGCAGGCATTCTAGGAGACAAACTTCTAGGGCCCTACGTCCTTCCACCACGTCTGACTAGGTTGTTTACACGTTTTCATATGATTCTTCCGTCTAAAGCTGTTGCAAGTTTTGTACCTGCAGACTGGGATTCATTTGTGAATCTTGCGTAATGGCGCTCCGCTACATTTTCTTCTTGCAGTCCTGGAATTTTTTAACCACGTGTTTCTGGAACAATGGACAGTACGTGGTGGACCACCAGCAGCATGGCCTGCTTGTCCTGACGATATAAAGCCCTTAGATTTATCAGTTTATCACTGGGGACATCCGAAGTCTACTGTTAATGCTACGGATGTCAGTAGCGCTCAGGTCTGGCAGCGACGGACACAGAGTGGATCGGAGATGATGCGTACGGCACTTGGAACTTCTCTGTTAATCAGACAGTCAAGGTTCAGATGAGCAACGTGCGTTGAAGCTCAGGGTGGACATTTTGGGGGTTTTCTTTATTCTTCAGGAGGCCATAACTTGGCAACCTCGCACCAGAAGGCGAGGTTGCCAAACTATTTTTTCGTACATTGTGGTGTAGTAGATTCACATTATGTAGGCTTGGCTTTGTTCAAATAAAGGCACGTGGAACCACTTTATGTATTTCATTACCATATACTCTATTCCCATAAATGTTTCGGCTCAACTGAATCATCATCAGGGAAAAACAAACACCACCGGAACCATGCATGTAAACTGTACTATACAACCTCACTATAGAATGCAGCTATTGCGAGCGTAATATATAGCAGCGAGATTTACGTACACAATACTTACTTACTTACTCCATGGAGAAGAGTCCTTCTTGGGAAGCTAACCGGTTTTCAGCTAGTCAAGAAATTCCCCGCATTTCACGGAACCCCAAGGTTCATTAACGCATATACAAGTGCCCGCCATCTGTCCCTATCCTGCGCAAGCTGCATCCAGTCCATGACCCCACACCCCACTTCCTGAAGATCCATCTTAATGTTATCCTACCATCTACGACTGGGTCTTCCAAGTGGTCTCTTTCCGTCAGGTTTCCCCATCAAAATCCTACGTATACAATGTAATTGTTTATGAAATTTTAAAGGATTAAGACTTTCACAAAGATGTATTCAATTGTTGTAAAAATGCAGTAATATCCAGCAATGTGCAGCAATATGCATCCATCCAAATAATTATTGTATATTTTTGAACCGTTAAGTATGAATTGATTCCGGTTAAGTTGGAAGTATGAAGTATGAAGTGTGAAGTGTGATGTGTATCTCTCAAATAAATTTGGGGGGATTGGTTTCGTATCTATATAAGGACTCCATAAACAAATAGTAATCTATCTTTATGATAATTGGATACATTTTTGTTAATATTTTATCCTTCAGTTTGTAATAAATAATTGTAGTGTGAACTTAAACCTTGCTGCAATGTCTTTCACACATTACATTGAAAAAATTAGTACTTGTTAATTGGTGTTTTTATGCATGTTCCCTCTGGTATTTGCTTCTCCCTGATGATGGCTCAGACGCGTCGAAACATGTGGGAGATAATATCGTGTAATGTGCACTATACACATGGAATCTTAAGTTCATTTCGTTGTACATGTGTAAATAATAATGTTGTGCACGGAAAACCGGCAATGTTAAGTCCATAACTGTTCACCTAATATATAGCAAAAATCTGAGGTACGTATCACGACCATTAGGTGCTGGTATGTGTGTGTGTGAGAGGTTCAGTGATGTGTGCCAACACCTAAATTCCCAATCTTGCGTCATCCATTAACTACATCACAGTGTTACACCTTATTACCACCTCAAGACACTTCTGTATGCGGTATCGAGTGTTCAGACGATGTAAGCAGGACCGTCGAAGCCGGTGTTAAGGCTGTTGGTGTGGTTTGCGTTAAGGTTGCAGATGGCTGTGGTGTTTCTCTTGACGGGGAGAGGGGCATTGAACCTGATTCTTGGCGTGTCAATGCCGAATGTGTCTGTACCACAGGAGATGACTGAGGTATTAAGGCGGACGTGGAAGACAACGAACGTATTAAGTCTGATGTTGGTGGTGATGACATTAATACCGAAGGCGAGAGTTGCGTTATGCTGGAATTTAATCTTGGCACTGAGGCCGTCGGTAATGGTGATGCCAAGATCGCCTCCTGTCTTTGTTGAGATGGTAGAGACCCAGTGTCCGGCGAGAGGGGGGGGTGACACGTTATTTGTGGGGTGCAGGTGACCGCGCGCATCATGGCTCGAATCGCCTCCTCGTAGGTGGGTGGTGGCGATTGGTCTCGGTCTGGAGTTCTGGTGACGTACTTGAATGTTTGTTGGTAGTCAAACGGCGGTGGAGGATCTGGTGTCGTTGCTACTGGGTTTCCCACTGCGGGCGAAACGGGCGAAGCCTCAGTGCGGCTGGATCCATCACTTCTCTGAAAAGTCGATTATCGAATGATGTTTACAAATTAGACAAGTGCAAAACCATGAATTTGAAGTTGCCAACGTGTCTAAGTATGAAGGAATTTAAAAGATAGGGTAACAAATACTGTGTTACAAACAACGTCATTCTGATTCCAATGGTTGCAGATGATACACATCAGACTTCCAACTAGCCAACATTGAAATGGAAGATTTGTCATTTCGTGGCACCATGCTTTGTTTTACGGCGTACAAGAAATACGTAGTAATTTCAGAAAGTTCTTGGAATTTGCTGGTGTGGTGTAATGCAATTAGTTGGTATCAGTTACAAGAATTGCTACATGGGGAAAAGTTCGGCCTGATAAGTTCGTCTCATCCTTCTTCGCCTTAGGGACGCGGTCAGAAGGAAGCCCCCAAAATGGTGAAACAACAGTTGGTTTCTCCTTCACGACAATGCTCCAGCACACCGGTCAAAGATTTCTGAGCAGAAACAATGTGACACTAATGGAATATTCTCATATTTCCCTGACCTGGCTCCAGCTGATTTTTACCGGTTCTCTCGACTTGAATTATCATTAGAGGGACCGCACTTGTGTAATGCTACTGACAAAATGAAGAATGCGACGGGAGAGCTGCAAAGGCCTTTACAAAACCACTTCCCATAATTTTTTCCGACGATTTACAGTCTGTGGCAGAAGTGTATAGTTGTACAAGGGAATTATTTTGAAAGAATTATAGCTTAAATAATTTTGTTATTTTGTATCTCTCAGAAATAGTGATTCCGCGAATATTTTGATGTTATCACACAGCAACTAAGTGTCCGTAGCCAGGAAGTGACAGCTTGTTTTACGTCAGTCATTGCGAATATCCCCTTCCGGGCGAAAAGTTCTTAAGTGAATCAAAGATGGAAATTACTGAGCGTAAGATCGGCACATTAGGTAGGGTGGGGTCTAACCTCCAGGCCTTAGCGCCGTAAACAGTAGCAACTCCTGCCGGCAGTATGTGTCCTAGTGATTTCCATGTTATTACAAACCTTATGAATCACTTTTTTTTGGCAAGCGGTTTGTAATAGATGGCAACGTAAAGCAAGCCAAGCCAAGCCAAGCCAAGCCAAGCCAAAGTGTTAACTGTGGGCGGAGACTTGCTTCCCCCTGTCTGTTAGCCATTCCTGCGTTTGGCCGCATTGCTAGGCTCAATAACAGACACCTAAACTCTAAAAGGGAAATATACTTGCGCTAACGATTTTGAAGTCAGGCTGAGGCTCTTGACTGATTATGCCAAAGACAAGGGCGTAGGTTGCCCTGGGGTAAGTATGGGAGGAATAAACTTTGGTTGGTTGGCTGTCTGGGTTCCGAGCCCAGACTGGCTCTGTCGCATACTGGAGTTATGTGACGTTTGTCAGGCGCTTAGGTGAAGCCGCCGCGCATGGGGGAGGGTAGTGCGGGCCGTGCCCCGAATTTGCATCAAATACCCTGGCTTTTGCCTTACAAATGAGGAAAATCACGGAAAACCTCAATCAGGGTAGCCGAAGGGCGCTTGGCTTATCAGCAAAGAACGCGATTCGTTTAGTCGACAGGGCCATCGCGGGCGCTGGGCTCGACTGGCCTGCTGTCCCCTGAGGCCCTTGGCTTTCGCGTCAAGCGACGGGGTCAACCTTCGGCCAGCTTAATTATCTGCCGATTTGCCGCAATAGGGGGTTCCCCACATCAGCTAACTTTACGTCGAAGCTCTCGGTCAGGTCTTTAATGTGGTCGGCAAACAGCGGAACGCCCAGATCCTCGTGTATATACCTGTAACTGTACGTACCAGGGGGCACCAGTAGCGAGGCGAAGACACTTGGATTGCAAAACCTGTAGCCTCCGGACATGGGTGCGGGCAGCTGACCTCCACGCGGGGCAAGCATATTCCATCATGGGGCGGATGAGCTGCTTATATAGCAGAACTCTGTTCCCGACGAATAGATCACTCTTCCTATTCAGCAGGGGATCCCGCATACCCAACTTCCTCCTACCCTGATAGATTTGAGGCGACCAGGTGAGTCATGTATCTAGGTTCACCCCCAGATAACGGGTTGTTTGGACCCATTCGATTGGTTCCCCGAAGAGTATTACAGGTCGGGGCTGGATGAAGCGCCGTCCGGCACGCGCGAGGATTATCGCTGTGCTCTTAGAGACATTAATGGCGATTCGCCATTTACTCAACCATCGTTGAAAATGTTTGAGGTATGACTCCAGGTAACTGAGAAGCAGCGTCGGCTTGCGAGACGTGGCTATGATGGCCATGTCGCCCGCATAGAGGGCCAACTCGACGTGATGCGAGGGTGGGGCATGTCATTGACATACAGACTAAAGACGACCGGGGAGATCAATCCCCCTGAGCCAATCCAGCCCGCATGTCCAGAGGAGATTACGTGGCCGTCAGGAAGGACGCTCCGAACGTCCTATGCCTGAGGTAGGAAGATATTGTATGGTCTATGTAAGACGGGAAGTTGAGGAATGTTAGCTTGTAGAGGAGGCTATGGATCCAGACGTTTAGCCAGGTTGAGGAAAACTGCCCCGGTGAGTCTCTTTCCGCCGAAATTCCTGTTTATTCTTTCAACGAGGCAGGTCAGCTGTAACGATGTGTTATGTCTGGGTCTAAACTCAAGCTGATAATCTCGTATCAGTCCGCGTCCGTTTACTACATGTAAGAACCTAGCTAGAAAGTTCTTTTCAATTTACCAATCGTGTCCACGAGTGTAATGGCGCGATAGGAAGAGGGCAGTGTTGGATCCTTCCCCGGTTTAAGGATAGAGATTACTCGAGCGTGCTTCCACGATTGGGGAAAGTGACGGGTGCGGAGAACAATATACAGAACACTGTATATTGCCGGCCGCTTGCTTGCTGCACTCACTGAGCGTGACACACACTGTCTGAAATTTTCCACTAGCCACTTCACTCGCGAATCCGTCTCGGTGTTTAGAAGGAGGTGGCGTGTGGGCCAAAAACTATCCTGGCTACGTGGGTGAGCTAGCCGCGGTGTCCACCACACCATCATCCCGCTTAGACCGCTGCATCCCCAGGTAATCCGGAAAGGGTACCCGTCGTCCAGAGAGAGTCGTAAGGTCGGAAGGACTAGCAAGTGTTGAAGCTGATTCTGTGTCAACATGGAAGACGTGTGCCGGCTTCAGGCGGTCAATGGAAACTGTCTTCGCAGCATCCTGGACCTCGATTGTGTAGGTCTTGTCACCCCTGTGGATGACCCCGTATGGATCGACATACGGGGCTTGGAGGGAACCCCGGAGGGCACCTTGCTGTAGAAAGACATGCGAGGCGGTGGCCATGTCCTTGAAAATGAACGTGGATGGCGCAATATTCCGGGAAGCTGGTATGGGGCGAAGGTTTCCAATGTGGATCTTCAGCCTGGACGCGAATTCGGTGACGTCGGTGCATTAGGATAGGGAAGGGGCGAAGAATTCCCCCAGTAAACGCAGGGGAAAACCGTTCACCAGTTCAGCTCTTGAGGCTTTCAAGTCCTCCTTCCAAGCACTGCGAATTCCCAACAGGACCAACGGAAGAGCTTCGTCACAGTGTTCATCGGCATGGCACATGAGGGTGGCCTTCAGCTGACGGGGTAGCCTCTCGATAATGCCATTGGAGGCGGGATGCCATACAGTAGTCCGGGTTAGAGAGGATCCGTTAATGGTAGCCAGAATCTTGAAAAGGCTGGCGTCGAATTGCCAGCCTGGTCGGTTGTGATTTGCTGCGGCAGGCGAAACGATCAATCCAGACAGAGACGAAGGCCTTAGCGACTGCTTCGGCGGTAGTGTAAAATAGTTGGAGTGCCTCAGGCCAACGTGTGTATCTGTCGATGGCATTGAGACAGTACCGGAAACCGGAGGAGACAGGCAGAGGTCCTACCAGGTCCATATGCACTTGAGAGAAACGTGCCCACGGGAGTTTCAAACTCCCGAGAGGGGCCTTCACATTCCGCGTTACATTGGACAGTTTTCAGGTTGTAAACGCGCGAGTCCACGCCCTGCAGTCTGTACCCACTCCCAGCCACAAAAACCGCTGGGACACCAACTTGACGGTGGCATTGGCCCCGGGGTGGGTAAAGTCATGGAGGTTATCGAAGACCCTGCGTCTGAAAGGCGTGGATATAAATGGCCGCGGTTGTGGAGTTCTCGTTTCGCACTAAATATTGATATCCGTCCCGGGAATGTGCACTCGTAGGAACCGAAACGCGGAACCATTTCTCAGAACGTCTTGCAGCTCTGCATCCTGAACCTGGGAACTCGCAAGAGCATGGTAATCAAGAGACGTCGTGAAGGAGTTCGCTCGGTATAAGGGGTCTGCCACAACAATGTCTTGCCCTGAGACATGCCTGTAGTTGGTACAGAAATGTCCAATAAACTCGAAATGACGGAATTGTCGTGGCGAGCATTTATCTCTCAGTTTCTGGAAAGCGTAAGTAAGTGGCTTGTGATCAATAAAATTATAAAGCGACGGCTTTCGACCATATGTGGGAAGTACTTGATGGCTTCATACACTGCTAGGAGCTCGCGGTTGTGCGGACTGCATTTTTTTGAGTGGGGCTGAGCTTATGGGATTAGAAAGCCAGGGTTTGCCAAGCGTCACAGACACGATGCTGCAAGGCGGAACCAGTAGCAGTATCAGAAGCGTCTCTAAATAAGGCCAACGTAGCACATGGGTTTGGGTAAGCCACAAGTGTGGCACGGGAGAGGCTAGACATGCAGTCCTCGAAAGCTTGGACCATGGTGGGTGTCCAGTCCACCGGTTGGGATCCTATGGACTTGGGAACAGCTAACGAAAAATGGAGTGGCGCTTGTATGCTGGCGGCTTATTTTAGGAATCCCCGATAAATTTTAGCATGCCAAGGAAACGTCTGAGGTCTTTGACCAAGACCGGCACATTGGAAACGGTTGATTGCTGCAACCTTCTCCTCCAGTGACTGAGTAGCTGCAGCTGACACTGTTTAGCCAAAGAAAGTCACTTCCGTCGTGCCTAAAACACATTAGGCTGGATTCAGAAAGACACCGTACTTGTTGAAGAGCTGAAACAATGTACCCAGGTGTTGCTTGTGCTCTTCGTCCGAGGTAGAGGCGACCAGCACTTCGTCTATAAATGCGTAACAAGAATACAGCTCTCTGAAAACTTCATCTATACACCGCCGAAATATTTGCGCGGCGTTTCGGAGCCCGAAGAACATATATGGGAATTCGAAAAGCCCGAAGGGCGTAATGATGGCTGTTTTTGCGATGTCGTCCGGATGAACTGTAATGTGATGTTATGCTATCATTAAAATCTATCGTGGATAATATTTTCCGGTCAGCTAGTAGTTGTGCAGTCTGCAATGTGCCGAACGGGATATTTGTTGGGGTTCGTCCAAGCATTCAGAGCACGATAGTCGCCACAGGGTCTCCAGCCGTCTTCTTTCGTCGCATTTCCTTGAACTCGGATTTCGCGATTCGGAGGCGGTCCGGTGTTAGTCGCCGTGTGATGGACTGTAGAATGCCGGGTTCCCGGAGAATACCAGCAGGACGGATTACATCCTGAAAATCCTGGAGCAGTGCGTGATAGCGACAGCTTTAGGCGAGGACTCTAATGTGGCCGCCGCACTTTCCTACCTAGGCGCCGTTGACAGTAAGCTTAGTGATGTTATAGATGAGGCGTCGGTGTCTAATTTCGACGAGTGAGTTGTAGAAGCAGAGAATATCCCAGCCGATGATGGGTCACGTTACGTCCGCCACGACAGAACGCCATGAAAACTCCCGTTAACCCGAAATCCAAACGCAGGGTTATGCAACCGTAGGTGTGTACAGCAGTGACTTTGTTGCGAACAACTCATAACTAGACTGTGTCCGGCGTTCTCGAAGACGGGAACGGGGTTAGACGCAGAGATCGGCGCCAGTTTCGACCAAGAAACTCATCTTCGTAAACCGAACCGTCACGCAGAGGCGGCTGGTTGAGTTTTTGCAGTTGCTCGCCGCCACTAGCAACTGTCTTCCATGTTTCCCTGCTGCCACCTACAGGGCGCGGTGCATCTCTTTGCGCGCTCTTTAAAACGGCGGTGGTACCAGCAGATGTCAGGGGATGCTGACCCCCCCGCAGGGCGTAATGAACGTCTTGCGTGCCGTCGTTTCTGCGATGGCGAAAGCGGACGAGAGGGGCCCGTGGAAAGTGCCGCTACTTGCCGAGCCAGCTCATCAATACGGGCGTTTAAAGTACAGATGTCATCACCAGATGAAGACTCACGGGCGACACAGGGAAGAGGAGTGACTTCCGCTATTTTGTTCCCCCAGCTGGGTCACGTCGTCTAAGGCAACCTGTGCCTGCGTGTCGATAATGGCCTGAATATACGTCGGCAGGCGATTCGTCCACAACGTGCGGAGAAATTCGGATGGTACTGACGGGCCTACGAGAGTCCGGATGTGGCGGAGGAACTGTGTCGACCTCAGGTCACCCATTTCCTCGTGCATCAGGAGCTGGTGGACGCGCTGCTCCTTGGAGAGTGACAGACGTCTAATGAACTCAGCTTTGATTCTCTCATAACGACCTGTGGGCGGGGGGTTGGTTATGTCATCCTCCACCTCCGCCGCATGTTTGTTGTCGAGGTGTGAGATTACGTTGTAAAATTTCGTTGCGTCCTGTGTGACGTTCGCCAAAGCAAACTGTCCCTCGAGCTGCGCGAACCACAAGGAGGGCTTTTCAGCCCAGAAAGTCGGAACGCGAATACCGACGCTTTTGAGCGTAAAAGACGAATCGGGCGGTTGCTCCGGCCGTGTTGAAGGGTCCGCATGTAGTTGCATGATGTATCACGCCGGCAGAGAGTGCGTAATTAGATCACGTCGGGGTCACCAATGTGTTTTCTGCCGTGGTTGTGGTTGGTATGTAATTTCCGATACACAATATACACACGTAAGAACCATTTTTCCGCATGCACACTGTATATTGCCGGCCGCTTGCTTGCTGCACTCACTGCGCGTCACACACACTGACTGAAATTTTCCACTAGCCACTTCACTCGCGAGTCTGTCTCAGTGTTTATAAGGAGGTGGCCTGTGGGCAATAAACTATCCTGGCTACGTGGGTGGGCTAGCCCCGCGGTGTCCACCACAGAAATAATACAATTGGATACTAAGTGTATGATTATTTTACCTAAAGCTTACATTTTTGGTCTTTGAATAAATATTGTTATAACATTTTACACGGTAAACCCAAGCAATTATGAAATGGGTGTTTTAAGATGATTGATTACAAATTTAAGTTAGACGGAATAGATAGATATGTATTGCTTGCTGAACTGATTTATTGATTGCCGTAGAAAAGGTCTGCATTAAAACATTTAGATAATTGATGCAGTTGGGATTGTGCGTGAAGGACGGAAAGTCAGGAAAGAAACAAGGGAACTCAGATATTGTGATATCTGATATACTCCCAGAAATCAAAATCCGTCTTCGGATAGAGACAGTTTGCTATTCCAAGACTTAGGTAGCTGAACGTGCTCACAGCGTCAGCTGAGGTGGTAGCCGGTTTAGATAGAAATTTCTATGAGGAAGGAAAAACACCGGAAAAAATCTCATTAGAAGACTGTACAGGTGTTGCAACGTACGTAATCAATAAAAGCTTAAATATAATCAATATAACGTTATTCAAAGATTCTCTAGATAATATGGAAAGGTTCAAGGGTTGTGAAAAAATTAATATTGACGCTTAATCTGATTTTAATTAGAATCTCTGGAAATGCTAATAACACGGATATCAGGGTGTAAACTACAAGTTATTCTCTTCAGATTGTAATCAAAATTGAATTATATCGATAGATTTTTGGAAAATATGCAAATATAAAATTTCGTGAAAATCCTTCCAGAGGGACTGAGTTCTACGCGGATAGATGGATGGACGGACGGACGGATGGACAGAAAAACATGACGAAGCTAAGTCACTTTTCACAATTTTACGAAATCGCCTAAATTAGATTTTTTTTTTCTAGAAAAAATATAGCTGTTGATTCCATTCGGCTAAGAGAAACGTACTTGGGAGAAACCTGTTCAAAGGGCCGTAATGAAAAAAGGCGCGTTTGTGCTAATTGGTCAGGTTTTTAGCGTTTGTTGAATACGGCGGTGAAAATTCAGGTTGTATGAAAGGACGGAAAACCTACATAAATACCGCTCAGTGAAAACAGAATACCAGGGAATTAATTACAATTTTCATTCGCCAAAAAGTCGTCCACATCCCGTTAAATTCAGTGATTTATAGACGAAAAGGAAAACACTGTCCACTCAGGTGCAGTAACAGGCATTTAAACCAAAATTAATTCCGGCTACCACTAGTTACGTTAGGATTGAAAGGCCACAAGATATAGACTAAGTTATGTTATTTGCAGTGTATTCTGGGATGCATACAGTGACACCGAAAGTTATCGGAACTACGTCGTGGCCTTTCCTTCAACTTCTCTCATTCCAAACATACCAGAGTTGACCTTTCCTCCATTAAATTGTTACTCTTTGGAAGTACCGGCTTATAAAATCAATCGAGCTGTCGGGAGTTGAAGAGTCCTATACCTGTCTGGCCATCTTATTCCTGTGCAGAAAGCACCATACCACGTAGACCAGCAGGAAGGCGAACAAGGCGATACTGGTGAGGGACACGAGGTACTGGAACCCCGCCAACTGTACCAGCCAGTAGGAGAGACCAAGTAGCGTGACGCCCATCGCGAAGCTCTTGAGCATCCATGTGACGTGTTGCGGAGCTTCTGCAGGCTCAGCTGTGGTGATGTGACGGGAAACACCGCGACGGGTACTGGGCATATTGGTTCGGCGCGTGTGGTAGAACAGCATGATTCTGAATGACAGAACAAGAATCAGTGCAGAAGGCACTCACAATGCTAAAACTAAAGTTTTACCTTTAAAGCAAACCATTTTCGGAAGGTGGAAAAAACATGGAAAAAGCTGTTACCGACCAACTAAAAGCGATTTCGGTTAGCGACTTCCAAGCGCTGCTACGAAGAGTGGGAACAACGTCTCCGGAGATGTGTAGCCTCCCAAGGGAACTATTTTGAAGGGTAAAAACTCGATTTCTAGTTTAAAAATAAATACAGAATTATATTGAATCAGTCTCAATAATTTATTTACAGACCATGTAAGTTGCAAGGGAAAGTAACCTGCTGGCATAGAGATAAAAGTGAATGCAGAAGGATAGATTCTTCCGAGGTAGATGTAAAAGTAGAATTCTGTTGAAATGAGTAGCAATGCTACAACAGCGAGTAATGTAATTCTTTGAAATGGAGAGAGTATGGAATGCAGAAGAAAATATTTAGGTGCGTTACATGAGGTAAAGCAATCCCTATACAGGTCTGACCAGGCCCTTAGACCTTCAGAAAATTGAGGCTTCCGGATTCCTGACAGTCGGCTCAGGAAGGTAGCAAGGCTGTCAGCGGTACGTACCGGCCGCCTTTGCAGTCATGGTGACACCCGTGGTACTCGTTATTGTTGGAGGCTGAGTCAACCCCAAGGCAAATACTGCAGCCGGTAGGATTATACCATTGAAAAAATCCAGTGACAACATCGAGAATTGAACCCGCAACCGTCCTGCTTTTAGCGCAGTGTCTAAAAGGTGCGTCATATGGAATATTTAAAATCTTTTACCAGCTAGTATATTGCGGATGGTTCTTAGCGCTTTGTAATTTTCTACGTTTCGAACACAGGATGGCGATTTTCTCTGCCTGCAGCCACACAAAGTAGGATCTCGGTTTATTTTCGCATTATTTTACAAGATAATTTAGTTGACCTTGAAATTATTTTTCCCCTGAATTTTAATGAAGTTGTTAATTTATGAAAGCAACTAAATACACTTACGGCCTTCGCAATATTAATGCCTGTATCATCATAAAACTTTGCCATCATCAGGGCGTTCACACACCAACTTAACTTGCTAAAATGTAGTGTATTACAGCAGCAGTTCTCATTATATGTAGCATTTCACAGCTGGTACCTTGAATGAAGCTGCCGAAACATCTAGGAATAATGGAAGTCCGTAATAATGCGTAGGCCATAAGTGTTTTTAGTTGAATATGTAAATGAACAATCTAATTTAATTCATATACTATTGGATATGATATGATATGATATATTTGTTAAATGCAATTGGGTTGACACCCGGTGGCAGTAGTACAGTACATATATACACACAGACAATACACAGAACAACACAATGAAACAGAATACACAGACACGCGTTGGCAATATTACAGTACACATTTAC
>Ga0123354_10008226_pt1 | contig 15835 bp, 9 predicted proteins | sample TergutLab28metaG_2_FD_97872 | JGI IMG/M metagenome (GOLD analysis project Ga0123354, IMG submission 97872) | Labiotermes labralis P4 segment gut microbial communities from Petit-Saut dam, French Guiana - Lab288 P4 | ecosystem: Host-associated > Arthropoda: Insects > Digestive system > Gut ...
CACCAAGTTAATATATGGAAATTAATCAGTGAGTGTTTTTTTAAATGTGTCTTTAGCAAGGAACAGTGTAGCTCCCTGAAGATGATCTTAGGATCGAAACATGTTGGAGCGATTTTAAAAGTTTTAATGTAAAAAAATTTATGTTTGTCCATTAGTTGGCATGCTAATTAAATGACACTACGAAATGCACGGTGCAACGATAAAGATTTTACCCAGTGTTTCCGCTTGTAGGTTTGAAGCTATGCGGAATGGAATCACTCTAATACATCGATGTGGATTCCGTTGTTACAATTCAACCACTGAGGAAATTCTTTACATTCGACTATTGCAGAAACATGAGATTGTAATGGATCATTAGGCCTACATCAACAACATGTATATAAAGATTCTAAGACAACCTATGAATCGTTTAGGAGAGAAACACTGTATAACATTTTAAGCGAATTCGAAATACTAAAGATCTTTGCTCGGTCAATTAAAATGCACAAGCATGAGGTGTTTAGAGTTCGTAGAACGTATTTGCCTCATAAGCTTATGATATGACAGTCAATATTGAATTTTCTGTTTTGTTTGAAAGGCTGCGGAATGGGATGTTACTGTGGTGGAAGAACGTTAGATGGAAAACCGTAGTAGCACAGGCAATGGAACTGGCTTAATTTCACTTCCAATGGGACGACTTCGACACTAGTGGCTTTGGCCCCTCGAGGTTAGCTGTCCCCTCTTCATGTTTTGTAATTACTTTGTAAAGAATATAACTTTATATTTAATTCACTATACTTGGTGCAACATGTTTCCTGGCGTCGACAGGTCCTCGCACAATATTTTCTTCGACCCTTTGACTCTTGAATATGGGGCACTACGCTCCCTCGAAAAACTTGTCTCCGAATACCAGTTGCAACAGCATCACATCTCAAAAGAATGTAAATCTGTCCGTCTGAATGTTGGTAACTCCATAACTGCGACGTGAATTCGGTTTTCGGAGAGCCGCAGGTGGCCTTTGCTGAAAGTTAGTCAGTGAAATTTATTGTGCTAGGCATCGTTTAAATATCTTAGCTTGTCTTACTTGACTTTTTTTTAACTTTATCACCTGCTTGTCAAATGGTAGCTATGTAAGGCATAAATATTTGAGATCTTGTAGTATACTTACCCAATCCGAATTTTCCCGCTACAACTCATACTTGGATTCTACGAAATTTATATATAAGGTTCATTCCTTGTATTCCCTTGCAATGCAGGTTGAGTCATAGACAGTACCATCACTTGTCGCATGTTTAACACGATTTGTGTGCACATAGCGTAAGGTGTCTAACGGAAAGAAGTGACCAGGTCTCGTATGGACTTTCCTGAATACAAAGAGATTTTCCGACTCATCCACCACCTGGTATACAATCTGATACAAAGCAGTTTATTCTCCTCAGTGGTACATGTTTCAGTTTTTATTTTCTCCTTGTAAATTTGTGTTCAAAGGTTGAGATAATAATTGAAAAAATGGATGATTCACAGTAGGGTTCGGCACAAAGATTATATCCAATGTGTTCTTAGAATCAACTTTCAGCCGTTCAAGTTACAGGTTTAGAAAGAGCCCCAAGGCGATAACAACCAGACAGCCTCCTTGAGCACAAGTAGCCAGGGAACCAAGACGCCTTCTGATTTGATCAGTCTTCTTCATAAGGTAGTGAAAAAGTCTTTCATAGAAAACAAGATAAATGTTCTTTTCGGTGTACGTATGTGCTATATTACAGTGGGAAGCATATGTATTTTATTCTGGGAAGGAAAATGAAATTGATACCAAGTGATATGAGACATTCATATACCTGAGAGCAACATGTACCTGAGCCTATTTCAGTGATAGGCATTCCAAGCTTTTTGCAGACTTCCTTCTCTTGTGCAAAGGGAAGACCTGGCGCCATGTAGCTACCATTTTCGTAGTAAGACAACGTTTTATACTGGACTAGACCGTGTTTAGAACGAAGATGTTAGGAAGGAGCTAGAAATAATATTAACATAAAATATAATAAACAAACCCAGACAAAAATGGACAAAAGTTTCGAATGGAAGTACTGAAGAAAGACTACCTAAACAGATTATAGACAGAGGAACAGCTTGGAAAAGATGGTATGAGTTACACCAATGGTTTGTAACTTGTGGACAGCGAACTTCTGAGGCTGCAGAGTCATTGCAGTGTGTCCGCAAATGAATGCGCTACAGAAGGACAACCTGGATTTGGAACCACGTTTAAGATTGTGACTTTTATCGCCTTCTCTAGTCTTTCCGTCGCTGGAAGGCGCAGTACAGAACCAGTAATCGCATCCAATGAATCAGACTAACAAATTCGCAAATCTGTTTCCCGTAGACTGTGTAACTATTGTATTTCGCGCATATATATATATATATATATATATATATATATTACAACTTTTTATACGTGTGTGTATATACTGAAGTGTTTAATGAAATTCAAGTTAATTTTAAAGCCAACATTAACATCAGCTTTATCTTATTACCGTTTGTTTCCTCAAACAATGGGGTCAGCCCTTACAATAGCGCTTTTACTTTCTTAGAAAACTTTTTCAAGTTTACATCTTAAATTTTTTACAAATCTTAATATATGTTTTTATTCCTTTCCTATAGTAAGGTATGTCCATATGATTATGAAATATTTATTTTTTTCCATATATTAGCAAAAAAAAATATGTAAGGCTTCAAAATAAAAAATGTCGCTTTTGTATCCGTATGAGATATAATAACGCCACCTTTGGAAAGTGTGCTATAATCAGAAAAATTCTACAATAGGTAAGTGTAAAACTGTATATTTTTATTGAATTTTAAAGAATGTAAACCCTCCTGAGCCCCTATTCAACATGACATTCAGTGCCAATATTATACATTTCTGTGTGAGCAGCACTTTTATTCACTTCTTTCTTATCCCACGTGTGTCTTAGCAACAAATGGCGCTAACATATTTTGAAATTCGTTTATACCATCTTAACTGTACATAAATGGAGCCATAAAACCCGATAAACAGTAAATATATTTTATCTTATAAAATGAGAACTGTTTATTGTATCTATAAATATGATGTTATGTCATCAAAATATAAAATTACGCGAGATTTACCACATTGCAAAAAATTGGCAAGTGTAAAATTTCTGTTATTACGTGCTAAAAATGTTGTACTCTAGAAGATTATCTGCCACCCACAAATATTTAACTTGAAACTGGAATAGCAGTAGCAAAGCCAAAATATCACAGCTGTTGTAAAGAGACTCACTTGAGAACTGAACGGACAATGTTAAGTTTCTAAGACCTTTATGAGCAGCAACAAAAGACTGCCCCCTAATTTATGCTACTGAAACCTCGGTATCGTAAATGCGTGAAGACTATTGTGCTACCTCTGCAACACACGTAATGACTAATTTGCGGGTGAAGAGCTTGTGCCGTTATTTTAGACATGGCATTATTGTAGCCTACTTACGAATAACATCTGCGAACGTTTTCACTTTATTAATGTCCTTACATTCGAAAACTTTTGGAATCACTGAGTTTCATCATAAATTGAAGAGAAAATAATAAAGGAAGAAGAAGAAAATGATGTTTAATGCATAGGTATGTATATAATGTTTATGCTCTTTAGACATTTTAGTCAATCGATGTAGTAACTAAGTGAACACAGCCTTTTCTCAGGACAGAGACCCTGTTTGGAGCTCGGAGAAGAGTAGAGAGAGTGTCAGGTCGAAAATAATTTCTTGCAGCTGGTTTTGTTCTGAAAAAATGCAGTTGTTGATTTATAAATTTGTGTAATGGAAATTGTCTGACTGGGAACTGATTGATGGACAAACACTAAACTGTCATCTTCAACCGCCATGTGTGACAGACCCCGCGTCTACAAGTATATCAGTTAAATAGCTGACAATTTCGAAAAAAAATCGGCTATCTACCGAATGCAATTCCTAGTGGTACAGTTACTACAAACTGCTAGTTGTGAGTGTTGAATTGACATAACCTTACATGTGATAATAAAACGTTCCTAGCAAAAGGGGGAAATGGTTGGATTGTAAAGTTGTTGGTTGCAACGAAAACACAAGTATTTTTATCGTCAGTTTCACATCAGAACTTAAACCACCTGCTTGCATTACTTAGTATTATTTGTGCAAATTTGTTGCAGCCGGTACAACGGCAGTCGGAGACTTTGTTGATTCCCCATTGTTGCCATATTTACACCGTCCGAATTCCGTGTACATTCTGCGAAGCACAATAATGACGTTAAACAAAACTGAAAAGAATAGCAATGAACAGAATAACAACATATTGATATCACTTTACACCTATAATTCTCGAAATACCTGATTCCAAGATCAGATTTCTGCCTGAGTAGCCAATACTTTCTCAAGTAAGGTTAGTTTAGTCGCTTGTCCCTCTCCTGAGCCGCGTGTATTTAGTCCATCAAAAGGAGGAGAAAAATAACCAGACAAATAACTGAATGTTGCTGCCTTGCAATTTTTAATTATTAATTTTAATATTTTCAGCCCTCATATGCCTAGGTCTTCAAATTACTATCAGTTTCTTTTCACTTCCAACTGAAAGGGTTTTTTTTGGGGGTGGGAATGGGATGGGAACAAAGAACACAAAGAACTTGGAGTAAGGGACCAATAATGTTATTTGCTGGAGACTGTAATGTGGACAGCACCGTCTCAGTTCCGTTTCTGGCAACGTTGTATTTTACCTCGAGCCTTAGTTTCTGTAACAACAGTTATATTACCAGTAGCGTTTGTACCGCTGCAATTGAGGATGGAGACAGCTATGACCCTAATAATTTTGATCATATAGTGGAATTAAAATAACTTGTTAATCACAAGTTGTACAGCACAAAACTTCCTAATTTGTAGCATCAGAGAGCTACTGGATGAAGGATGCCATTCCGACAACACTAGCAGGCATTGACCGATGTAGAGTCTGCAGTCATTGTTCGCCTTCCGGAGTGACCCGATGGCAGCCTGCAGCGATGCAAACACAAGCCACCGTTGTGGCGGTGCAGACTGTGTGTGAGCTAAGACACGTCTATGCGGCACTTCAGCCAAGCAAAATGAAAGCTTTCTTCTTTGTGGTGAAGAATACATGTTATTTGAAATTAGGTTAGTAGCTGTTGCGACAACTACGAAAGTGAAAAAAAAAAACCGTTTAATAGTCTGTATTTGCTGCCTATGTTTAGAAACATTACATCTGATACAATATGATATTTTTAGGTGCGTTTATGACATTGCGGAAAGCGACTTTTATATCTGTCATGTCACTGTGTACATATTCCGTTCATTCTTCTGACTGTCCGTACGGAAATAATCGGTTCCAACTCGACAGATTTTCATGAAATTTGTTGTTTGAGTATTTTTCGAAAATTTTGTCTAGAAAATTCAGGTTTCATTAAAATTGGAAAAGAATAACGGGTACTTTATATGAAGAGCTGTGTGAAAGTACATTTATGATGAATTATTCTTAGAATGAGAAATGTTTCAGACAAAGTTGTAGAGAAAATCAAGACATATTTTAGGTTCAATGATTTTTCCCCGAAAATCGTGCCTTTTATGAGATAATGTGAGATAATGTAGATGCAGTATGGTACAGACAGACAGGCCAGAGATGACAATAAAATGAGGCTTGGAAAAGTTGTGATTTGCATGTTCGATAACTACAGCAAGACTACACACACGCGCGCGCGCGCACACACACACACACACACACACACACACACACACACACACACACAAATTATATTTAATACTCATTGCTTCATAATTGAGTAATTCCGCATGTTGTTTTAAAATGCTTTACGGCAACAAAACAAGACAGGCTGTATACGTAAAACGTAACATAGAGGAGGCGCCTTCGCATAACAACTTTTGCCGTGGAAAAGCAATAAGTATTACATATTCTAAATGTGTGTCTGTAGCCTTAGCTATCCAGAATAAAAAGCACATACGCCCTGTTACATTGCCATCTGTGACCTGTCTGGCTCTACAATATTTTTCCACACTGTCCCATTAACGGCAGGATTTTTTGAAAAAAAAAAGTATTAAACACAACAATTTTTGTTTGATATTCTCTACAACTTTTGTCGGAAACATTTCACATTACAAGAAGAAATGAGCAAGATATTATCATAAATGTACTTGTACATAGCTCTTCATGTAAAGTACCCGTTATTATTTTCATATTTTAATGAAACCTGAATGTTCTCGACAGATTTTCGAAAAATACTTAAACAACGATTTTCACGAAAATTCTTCCAGTGTGAGCCGAGTTGTCAACGGACAGACAGACGGACATGACGGTAGCTAATAGTCACTTTTCGCCAAATTGTACGTCTAAAGAAGGCCGTGAACATCAAATGTTCTATTGTTTCACTACAACATCGGGTACTACACTAAGACTCACGTAGGTTTTATTTTTGCCGGCGATATGAATTTGCATAAAATCGTTGCTGTGTAAACTCAGTATTTGTACATAATGGACAGTGACATATTGCTGCATAACAAACACTCAGTGCACTCTGGATTTTCCACTGCAACCATGGTTATGTGAACGCGCCACAATGCTAAATTACACGTAGATTGCCTGTTTTGTTTATTAACTGTCTTAACATATCATAATTTTAATGTCTATAATGGGAAGCGAAATGTACCTCTTTGCATTGTCTGAAACTTATCTTAATATAAGCATCAATTAAATAGCAGCTCGTTTTATATGTACTGTAATTCTGACTCTCAAGGAATGTTTTATAAAAAGTTTTATGCCTCTGATCATACACGGACTCCAATTTTGAAAGGTTAAACTGAAGAATAAAATCCAACTAGATGCCACTTATTACTTTATTATGCTTATGTTAGACTCAACATGTTTCGGGCACCATTATGCCCATCATTAGGATCTTACGACGATAGCGTTGGTTACCACGCAGGCCGTCTGGTTCTCGAGTTGCTGCTGGTTGGAAGTTAAGTGCAGGTAGGATGGATGAGTGTCCGGACCGAGTCCGGACACTCATGTTGAGTATAACATGAGCATAATAAAGTAATAAATGGCGTCTAGTTGGATTTTATTCTGCAGTTATCAAGATGATGCACGGTCCAATACACATTAAATTTGAAAGGTTAAAGTGAATAATCTCTTCTTGGGCATCAGTTTTATAAAATTTTGCATATATTCTGGATAAAACAAATATTATCCCTGTCCTAAGGGTGTATGGAAATCATTTATTTACAGTTTGAATTATTGTTTATCTCAAAATGAAGAAATTAAACTGATGCCTATTAGTAAGGACATTTTTGACGTCACTCGTGATAAGAAATCTAACAGAAGTGAGAATGAGCGAATAAAATACCCAGTGCTCTTAGGAATAAGAGGCAAGGGGTTCTAGGCCCATTTGCAGAGATAAGCGCGCATTGTGTTCCAGTTAATACGCCTTAGATAATTCACAACCTAAATTAAGTTGTCGATTCGAAATATTCCTATTAGTCACACTGATGATTAAACTATCCTTTTCTTCGATTTGCAGTTCTGAATCGATAAACAATAATTATAAGTAACAATGGTCGGCTTATTTCTCATTAATCTGATGGTAGTCGATCAGTTAACTTTCAAAGAATACGCTTCTCCTCTCCAGACTGGAGCCCCAAGTATTAAGAGGTGCAAAACTGTACTTTTTACCTGCTATTTTGTGTGGATGTAAAACTTGTTTTCTCGTCTTGAGACAAAGGGTTGAGAATAAAAGGCCGAGGAGAATGTAGGCAGTTCACCGTACAGTTCATCTTCTAAGTTATGAAGCAAGAGGAGAAAATCGTGTGGCTGTCATGACATTTCGAACGCATGCTCTGTCGATGGTACACTCCGGAATGCTCAACCGTCAAACACTGAGTCCGACTATTTATTCTCACCCGAAATCAGGTATCGGAATGACATTTCATACGTATGAATATATAGTGTATCTGTCAAACACAACGACCTTTGTTACGTTTTTTTATTATTTAGGGCAACATGTTTCGACTCTTATAGAGTCGTCTTCAGGCCCTTCTAAGATACAGATCCCATTGTGGGGTCGCAAACGCTTACATTGTAAGCATTTGGGATCCCACAATGCATTTTAAATATTGTTAAGTAAGGATCTTTATCTTAGAAGGGCCTGAAGATGACTTTATAAGAGTCGAAACATGTTGCCCTAAATAATAAAAAAACTTAATAAAGTTCGTTGTGTTTGACTGATACATTATATATTTATATATGTGTTAAACACTTCGGGATGGCAAACATTAAAAAAAAAGAGACATTTCATAAGGGTTTCCAGGAGAATATTAACCAAGGAAACGACATAAGTTCTTAGTTCCTGAGCTGACCAAGAATTTCTCTTTTTTTACGAAACCCACTGCGTATATTCGAGAAATATTTACGACTTTCTGACACTAATCAGCAACATAAAATTATGACAGACTGTAATTATGTGAGGAGATTGCATAATCTTGTTTTTAGGCGTTTAAAAGTACGTCCTAACATGGCATATGGAAATCCACATGCGCGGTGCCGTTCTTCATGTTTTTATGACGACATTCATACGTGAATGCTCCTTCCTAACTAGAAACTCGGCGTTAGGTTGCGTACTTTGCCATATGAATCACCAAGGATGGCCAAGGTCGCTGGTGGCTGCAGAGCGCCTGAGGTAAATGACAACGTGACTAATCCTTTACCGTCATAAAGCCTTACGCCGGCGACATACGGTTCTGACCGCATAAGTCATGATGTTGGATGTTTTTATTCTTTGTTTGTGTTATTACTTTCTCTCTTTCTCGCTCATAGAATCTGTCGTGCTTTCCCGTTATGTTGTGTACATCTATCAGTGCCGAATGTTCTAGAAGAGTAACTTTCGACTCCATTTTTATGTGAATGAAAAAGTGACTCTGATCGGCAAACGGGTAAGCGGACGCCACTAAGCGTTCCATTCGATTAGTTGCACTCACTACCCGACTTAGTGAGTTACAAAAGTGATAAAATAAAATAATATTTCTTCGTAAACGCGTCGCATTTCTCCGTGCAGGAATGAAAGTGTAATGAGAAGAAAGTAGTGGAAGAATACTGCTGGGCGATAACACAGGCGCCGGGGCGGTCATGCTGAGGCCGATCAGGTTCCAGCGTGTTAGAGTGTGGGTTTCAATTTGACTCATCACATGTGTGTAGGTATACAAGATTGCGATTTGGGCTGTAATGTAACTGTCGCGCACGCCGGGGAGTGCCTGTAACCCGTGTCTATGCGCTGAAATTTCCCGCTTTCGGAGCTGTGTGCTTTTTATTTCAACTGATCTGTTCATATGCTTCACCTGTGGTCTGTGTGGCGTACTGTTGTTTCCGAAATAACATGTGAAGTTAGGCACAGCCTTTTAAGGAATTTTTGTTACCGCCTAAGTCCGGATCTCAACATTGCAGTGGATGGGTAGGTTTTTGGTCTCCGTCAGCTACAAAACGTGTTTTATTGATGACAGTGTCTGTCCGTCTGCTATCGCACTCGTGGTACCGCAGGAGTTTTTGTGATATTCTTCATTTTTCGTATTTTTTGTACATAATAACCAGACTGTCACACGAAATAAATTACTCTCATTCCGAAGAAGGTTAGTGGACACAATCCTAAGGGGACACAAACGTTACGCCTTGCTTGATAAACAAGACGAATTTTAGAATTTTACAACGATGCTGGATGTATTTCACTCCGTTACTATACAATAGGCCCGTACCTGTGTCCGCTGGCTCTAAAGCATAGGTCTGCGGCCGCTCGCTTGCTGAGATTGTGGGTTCGAATCCCACCTGGACATGGATGTTTGTCTGTTGTGAGTGTTGTGTGTCGTCAGGTATAGGTCTCTGCGACGAGCCGACCACTCGTCCAGAGGAGTACTATCGACTGTGGTGCGTCGTTGTGTGTGATCTAGAAACCTCGTGGATGAGGAGGCCATGGCCCGCGGGGGGCTTTCGAGCCAAAAACAAAGAAAGAATACAGTAGGTGCGAAGTGAAGTCCAAATGCGTTGCGTTACTAACAAGGGTAATAACAAATTGTAGAATTTGCTTATTTTTGCTGACTCCACCTGAATACAATTGTTACGGCAGCGCAGCTCCGCTGCTGACACGTACCAGGGCTTGTGCTGTCATGCAATCTGATCCACATCAGATAATACTGCTTTCTGAAGTTCAATACTAGTAACCCGGAAGCCTTTTTCGTTGTAATAAATAAAGGGCGACGGCAGTCTGACAATTAAATGATCCAAAAACTGTAGGAACTATTAGACTACTTTTTTTATTTTGTGTATTTAGCTGGAGACTTCAAATGGGTGTTTAGACTTCCACGCACCTACACTTATGCCACCCTATACGAACGAATCTGATGACAAGTTTGCAACAGTTGCACTTGTCAAGGAGCCGAGTGAACTAGGCCGTTACGGGTGGGGGGTGGGGTGGGGTGGAGGCATGAAACTTCTGCCTTAAGATCACAGGCAGGAGACTGGTATATTAGAATTTCCCGATCTAAACAGACGTCCGAGAAGTGCCTCTGTTAATCTGTTTGTCGTACACTTAAACTTTCATATACACCCTACGAGTAGCTAAATCGGACCCCGTTCACAGGGACACACTGCATTGCCGCGAGAACATTTAACGGGCCTGCAGTTTGGCAACCCGCATTACGTCAACGTCGGTTTGTACATCTGAATGTCAGGCGTGTAGAATAATGCTGTCATTCTTGTTTACTTCTAAACACTAAGTGGAAATAATTCTCTGGCCAGTGCTCCCAGCTTTCCGAAACAGCATTGCCTCTTGGGAGGTTCCCAGGCTTGGCCCATTATTTTTAATCCTAAAATTGACCTAAATCATATTTAAAATTTGAATGGAGGCATCACGATGTGCTTGGATACGTATTATGAATAGTGTACATCAGCACAACTGTATTTTATTACATAAGGTAATTACATAGGCCTATGTAATTACCTTGTGTAATAAAAATAGAGTTGTGCTGACGTACACCATTAATATCATAATATTTAAAATGCTAAGAATAGGAGTCAGACTGGGCTGTGTATTATCTCTGACCCCACTTATTTTAATGTTGCACAATGTCATGAACAGAACCGTTAAAAGCAGAAAGAGAGGACTGCAGTGGGTAATGATGGAAAGTTTATAAGATCTTGATCTTGCTGATGTAATTTGTTTACTTACACAAAGCCGGAGTGATACAGAAGCTACGTTGGAGAAATTAGAAAAGGAAACAGTGAAGGTGGGACTTAAATTACATGAATTTAAAACCACAGAATTGAGAGTAACCGTAATATAGATCTGGTACTTACAATAAAAAGCAGGAGATGGAACAGGTTAAATAGTTTGCATATCTTAGCAACATAGTTACTGTGGGTGGTGCGACATTAGAGGGTGTCCGGAGACGCATCAAGAAGGCAAATGGTACCTTCGTGCAGTTATACCCAGTTTGAAGGAGTAAAAATATCGTAGTTAGAACTAAAATTCGACTGTTTAATACAAATATTAAATCAGTCCTATTGAACGGGTGTGAAACGTGGAAAATAAAGGGCTAAGTAATTCATTCCAAATGTTTGTAAGCCTAAGCATACGACATGTTTTAAACGTCAAATGGCTGGATAAAATTTAAACTGAGGAATTGTGGCAGAGAACAAAAAATAAGGGAATGAAATTGGCGTTGGATCGACCATACTCTGCATAAACTACAAGAACACCTACTGAACAACAAATAAGGTAAGAAATGGCGTTGGATTGACCACACAATGCGTAAACCACAAGGTGCGGCAGAAAGACACGCACTGGACCGAAACCCTCGGGGTACAACGAAGAGGGGTAGACCAAAAACAACCTGGAGAAAAACAAAAGAACGGGAACTGCAGAAGGGCTAGACTTAGATGGAACCAATTGGAAGAACTTTATGAAGGCATCGTGTTCCACATAGGAACAAAAGCAAAGAATGAGTGATGAATGTGTTACATGTAAAATTTGAGCTCGCTCTGCGTAGTAAGTCTTCTGCTTTTCTGTTGCAAAAGCCAGGCAATTAATGGTGCATAGGAAATCAACCCCTGTTTTCCTTAGATCCATACAAAATACGTAAATACACACTGTGGGCGAAAGTGTGATTCTTAATGTTAAATTTGTTGGTACTTGAAGTAAGCACTGGACTATAAAGTGTTAAACGATTAAGCCAATATCTGTTTATAACAGACTTTTTTGGACACTTCGAAAAATAGATCAGAAATACCTTGAAAATGTTGCTGTGTGTTGCTTATGAAGGATGGAGAAGATTAGTTGGAATGACAGTATGAAAAATCAAGAATTATTACATAGAGTTAAGGAGGGAAAGAATATCCTACGTAAAATAAAATGATGGAAGGCTAACTGGATTCCATTTTTTGTTGGCACTGCCTTGTAAAACACATTATTGAAGGAAAGATTGAAAGGACGGAAAGACGAGGAGGAAGACTTCAGCAGCCACGGAATGATATTAAGGAAAAGAGAAGATACTGGAACTTTAAAGTGGAATCACAAGATCGCACTGTGTGGAGAACTCGCTTTGGAAGGGACTGGAGCCTGTTGCCTTAGAGACTGTTTCTTGCAGTGTTTGAATAGAGAGTCAGGAAACCTAACATCTCCCGGTAAGTGAGCTTCAGGTTTAACACAGGTAATTATTGTTCTCCTACGTCTGCTTCATCCTTCGAGGGATTCTTTCTCACTTGAAAGAAGATCTTTTCCAAAAATATTTCAGGAAACAAAGTTTGAATCAAAATTATACTAAAGGTAAATAAGTTAGCAGAAATTTCCAGATAAATTCTCGTTTTTCCGTTAAGGCTTCCACGCTTACCAATTTATGGGTGTATTTCTTGGAAGTTATTGTAGGCCAATTGGTTTTCAGTGTGAACCGAGAAAATATTCTATACAAGCCAGTGAATATGACCCCCCTAAACAGTTCATATGTCTGCATTTGATCAGTAAATCTCACCTAACTGAGAAAATCAAATTTTAGAACCTCATTTCCGTTTAACACAATTTGATTTTCCCACAAATTTTGCTGTAGGTTTAACAAATTTACACATTTACTGAACTTCATTTCAACATTAAATTTCCTGTCTAATTTTCCGTCTGCTCTCTAATTATCGTTACATTCTGCAACTGGGCCCTCTTCTGAGCCAGCTGATTCCACGAATATCTAAGGAGTAGAGTGTGAAGTGATTTCCCTGTTTTCTTGTTCAACTCCTACGTTCGTGACTCGCTTATATAGAAGTATTTAAATATTTCTCCACCGAAGTACAGTTAGCATGCAGGAATTACCGAAGGAACCTCCCGTGATGCTTGCAGCCTGTGTCAACATCTAGCAGATATATGTTTACCCAGTGACGGTAATGTGCTGAGCCAATATGGCGCTATTTGAATGTAGCCTCACTAAGGCAGTGTTTATTTTTCTTTGTTATATTCAGTATTTTGATAATATGTAGACCTTTCCTACACTGTTGAAGGAAAAGCCCCTTTATATACGTGAAGTAAATAAACACGCTGAACGTAGCTTGTCATTGGAGTATTCTGAGTTAGGGTTCAAAATTAACAGGATCTAAGATGTCTGGTAAAGAAAGATCCAAATCTGATTTTTTAATGAATATGGTTTAGTTCGTTTTTAGCGACGCTTTCTGTAATTAGATTACGTTATTTCCATGGCTCAAGAATAGGCGTGGATTGTTAGTGTCATGATAAATAACGCTTAAAAAGACAAGTCCTCCAAGAAACGTCTAGTTCCATTGCCATTTTGCCCGCAAAAATTTCGAAGTAAACTGTCCTGTGATCGAAGTCTAGCTTGTGCCGTAGGAAGCCGTCGACTAGCCTCCTGAGTTATGACACAGTCTGTGGAAAATCATCCCCAATCCCCAACCCTAGCAGTCCTGGCATTTTTTTCGAGCGCCTCGGACAGTTCTGTTTTCGGATGGGGACCTACTGACGAATCTTTTGGTGATCTGCAGAACTTTCCTTTTGGGACATGTATAGTGGGCAGAGCAAGATTTTCGAGGACAATGATTGCGAAACCAGTAGGGGAATGTCTCCCCCCCCCCCTAAAAAGTGGTGTCCGGAACAGAAAATTTTGTTGTAACTTCGCACACCATCACAGCAGGGCAGGTCATGTTGCATGCTCGGGTTAAAAACAAAGTGCACAGAATTTTGTTTTGAAGATATCATAAAGCATTTTGTTGACAAAGGTGAATTTATCTTGAAGTGAATCCATGAGAAATAGTTTTTGGAAATGTGAGACAGATGGGACTGAATTAGATAACAAAAGGGAACACCTTGTAGCACTGTATACAGTAAAGTTCTGTGTTCTGCAGAGACTACGTGTCTTTAATCGTATGAACAGAGGCGTGGTTCAAACGTTATTATTAGTCACAGGCACAGTTTGTTTTGCCACCACAATAATGTAGGCTACTGTCCGAAATGCCTATTACCTGTGGCAATACGTGTTTCTTCTCCTTCTCAAAACCGTTTAGACCAACTCTGCGGCTCACTTTATCTCCTATTCAGTGGGCAAGTGTGACTCTTTATCCAGAGGTAAAACCACCGTGGCGTGAAGCCACGCATGTACCTGTGTCTAGTACAGGGATGAGAATCAGTGCAACTATGCTGCAGTCCGTCCATCGGCCCTAAATGTTGTGCACAGGGACAAACTTACTCTTACGATCGTCCCAAACACAGAAATTACCTCTAGAAGAACAAACACTAAAGTCATTGCCCCGCCATAAGCAAGAGCAACGGACGGCTTCATGTGTCGATGGTTATCAATGCTCAGGACATGACTGTCAGATCCAACTGAACTTGCTCGATAATTACACAGTGATGTAAGTGACGGGGCTCTGGCAGAGTGATGATTGCCAGGAGAAAAACCGAAGTAGCCTTCAAACAAAACAACCAGCATATCACTTTGCTCATTACATATCCTGCGTTTTCTGCCATGTTAGGCCTACTAAACTCGAGGACTCGCAGTTACGAGGTGGTCTGTAACCTAACGGCCTGAATCCTGATATGGCCATGGGTGGCAATGACAGTAAACTACTGTTACAACTTCAGGCAATGACGGCTGGTACTAGTTTACTTACACATGTGTTTACGTGTTAACGTAGACGAATGCACTGCTGTTGGACAAGCCACTTCATGTGATCCAGATCCTGTGGGCCTGTGTTCGAAATGTGCTGGGAAGTGCCCAAGTCGACGAGAAATGTGGATAAGAGTTTCTTTATCAAAAAAATTGCATGAACAAAACACGGATTTCCTGCCATCGCTAATCTTGTCGGTGTGCGTGTCATTACGCCTTAAATGTCAAACTATAGCGTCCGAGTGTGAAGTATCCACAGTTGCGGTTTGTAAATTTGTAAGTTTGCACTTAGTAATTCACGGGAAACAGTGCTGTATATAGAACATCTTTAAATAACCATGTGGTCAAATTGAATCAAATATACTATCGTTCCTTTGAAGTGATAATTGGAGTTTGTTTTTCGAAAAAAAAGTCAGTATTTTTTTTCCTTCCCGTCTCGTCCCCAAAAGCATAACCCTTCAAATGTCTAAGTCTCATGTGTGTGCTGTCAAACTGCTTGCTGTGTGAAGGGTTGTGAAGCTGTCTTCATTTTTGCACCGTGCATCAATGATAATTAAACACGTTATTATCCAACTAATGCACAATATATAATATGTAGATAAATTAAAATTATAAAATATTTAAAAGTGCTCCAACATGTTTCGGATCACAGAGGATCCATCATCAGGGAA
>Ga0123354_10008227_pt1 | contig 15834 bp, 14 predicted proteins | sample TergutLab28metaG_2_FD_97872 | JGI IMG/M metagenome (GOLD analysis project Ga0123354, IMG submission 97872) | Labiotermes labralis P4 segment gut microbial communities from Petit-Saut dam, French Guiana - Lab288 P4 | ecosystem: Host-associated > Arthropoda: Insects > Digestive system > Gut ...
GGATGATGCCGATGCGCGCGCCGCCGCAGCTGCCCGCAAAGTAGGAGGGCGACCATAATGCGCCGCCCCACAGCTTTTCGCGGATGCTTGAGCAGCTCTTCTTGCGGATCATGCGGCTTGAGACGCCTTTCAGGCTGTTCACCAAGGCCGAGACGGCCACCTTCGGCGGCATCGAGGACTTGCAGGTTCGGAACATGTCCCGGCCGGCGGCAGGCGGCACTGGGCAACCGGGTAAAAACGTCCGGGCCAAGGCGAGCCTAAACAAGAAAATCATCGATCAAGGCTGGTTCGAGTTCCGCCGCCAACTGGACTGCAAGCTCCAGTGGGCCGGCGGGATGCTTATCGCCGTGCCGCCGCAAAATACGAGTCGGATATGTCCGCGTTGCAGCCTGTGGAGAGCCGGTGCGGTCAGGCCGCTCAATGAAGCAGGAACCCGCCGAAGCGCCCCGTTCAGGCAATGCGCCTGCATCGAGCGCCGTAGGAATCCCCTGCCTTCAGGCGGGGGAGGATGTCAAAAAGCCGCGTTGGTCGCTTTCTTCTGTGGCGCCGCCAGCCTGAGCCGGTCGAAGGTGGAGAAGCTATACCTGTCATCGGGGGATATATGTTTGAGATCACTGAAAAAACAGTTGATTGCGGCGGATGGGGACTCCATTGTCTTGAATGTGGCCGGCCGGAGGGCAGGGCGATTGTCCTGCTCCACGGCATGAAGTTTCAGGCCGCGACCTGGCGGGAACTGGGCACGCTGGAGGTGGTGGCCGATCTGGGTCTGCGGGCTCTGGCCGTGGACATGCCCGGTTTTGGCCAAAGTCCAGCCTGCAGCCTTGCCCCGGCCCTTGCCCTGTCCCGTTTTTTTGACCAACAGGAGGTCCGGCAGGCAATCCTCGTCGGGCCTTCCATGGGGGGCCGCATTGCCCTTGAATTCGCCATCGCTCATCCCGAACGGGTGGCCGGACTGGTCTTGGTCGGGGCGGTCGGCGTCGAGGAAAATAGGGCGCACCTGGGCAAAATAACCGCTCCCTGCCTCGTTATCTGGGGCGGCGCAGATCAGGTCTCCCCGCTGGCCAACAGCGAGATCCTGCTGGCCGGCCTGCCGGACGCGCGCCGGGAAATTTATCCCGAAGCCGCGCACCCCTGCTACCTGGACCAGCCCGAACGATGGCACGCCAGCCTCCGTACCTTTCTCACTGCCCCGCTCATTTAAGGACACCGCCCGTTTTATGGGAAAAACACTGATTATCGCCGAAAAGCCGAGCGTTGCCACCGACATCGTCAAGGCGCTTCCGGGAAAATTCACCAAAGCCAAGACTCATTTCGAAAGCGACGACTACGTCATCTCTTTTGCCATCGGACATTTGGTGTCGATCGCCTATCCCGAGGAGATCGATCCGGAGTTGAACAAATGGACGCTTGACAGTCTGCCGATCCTGCCGGAGTCGTTTCCCCTGACGGTGCTGCCCAAGACCAAGGCCCAGTTCAATGCACTGACTAAGCTCATCCGCCGCAAAGATGTGGAGGTGATTGTCAACGGCTGCGATGCCGGCCGAGAGGGAGAGCTGATCTTCAAGTACATCCTCAGGCAGGCGGCGAACAGCTCGGTGGAGCGCAAACAGATCAAGCGGTTGTGGCTGCGGTCAATGACTCTGGAGGCCATTCGTGACGGCTTGGGCCATCTCCGGGAAGACAGCGAGATGCGGCCGCTGGAGGATACGGCCCTGTGCCGCTCCGAGGCTGACTGGCTGATCGGCATCAACGCCACCCGGGCGCTGACCTGCTACAATTCCCGGTTCGGCGGCTTCCGCAAGACTCCCTGCGGCCGGGTGCAAACCCCGACCCTGTCGCTGCTGGTCAAGCGGGAGATCCAGCGGCGCGAGTTCGTGCCCCAGACCTATTGGGAGCTACATGCCCGTTTCGATTGCGGTGCAACCGCATACGATGGGGTCTGGATCGATCCCGACTTCGCCAGGGACGACGAGCAGGACCACGGGCGGCGTAACCGCATCTGGGACGAGGAACGGGCCAAGGCCATTGCCCTTTGCTGCGCCGGCCGGCCGGCCATGGTGGAAGAGACGAGCAAGAAATCGACCAAGGGGGCGCCGCCGCTCTACGACCTCACCCTGCTGCAGCGCGAGGCCAACAGCCGTTTCGGCTTTTCCGCCAAGAACACCCTCGCCCTGGCCCAGTCGCTGTACGAGCGGCACAAGCTGATCACCTATCCCCGGACCGACAGCCGCTGCCTTCCCGAAGATTACCTGACCATTGCCGGGCAGGTGATCGTCCGGCAACAGAAATGGCAGTTCGGCCGGTTCGCCGCTGAGGCCCTGGCGAAGAAATATCTGAAACCGGACAAGCGGATCTTCAACAATAAAAAGATTTCTGACCACTTTGCCGTCATTCCCACCACCGGCCTGCCCCAGATTTTGTCCGAACCCGAACAGAAGATCTACCAGATGATCGTGCAACGGTTTCTGGCCGTCTTTTTCCCGCCAGCGGTCTATCAAAACACCCTGCGGCTGTCGCTGGTGGAGGGCGAGACCTTCCTCACCGAGGGCAAGATTCTGGTAGAGCCGGGCTGGCGGGCCATTTACGGGGCCGCCAGCGAGGAGGATGGCGACAAGGAATTGCAGGCCCTGCCGGCCAACACCGAGGTCCGTTGCGGGGAGATTGACCGGCAGGAACACCAGACCAAGCCGCCTCCCCGGTTCACCGAGGCCACCCTGCTTTCGGCCATGGAAAACTCAGGCAAGCTGATCGACGACGAGGAGCTGGCCGAGGCCATGAAGGAGCGGGGATTGGGGACCCCGGCCACCAGGGCGGCGATCATCGAGAAGCTGATCAACGAGCAATACATCATCCGCGAGCAGCGGGATCTCGCCCCCACCGGCAAGGCCTTCGAGTTGCTGAGTCTGCTGGAGGCCAGGCAGATTGATGTCTTGGCCTCGCCCGAGCTGACCGGCGAATGGGAGTACAAGCTCAATCAGATCCTGAGGGGGGCCATGACCCGGGCGCAGTTTATGCGCGAGATCCGGGCCATGACCGGAACCATCGTCAGCCAGGTCAAGCAGGAAGGTGGTGGCGAGCGGAAGCAGGCCGCGTTTTCCCCGGTCGATGGGGTCAGTTTTTACGAAACGGCGTCGGCTTACGAATCCAAGGACAAGCTGCTGGTCATCCGCAAGGTGCTGGGCGGCCGGGTGATGACCGAGGAGGAGATCCTCGCCCTGATCAAGGGTGAAACCGTGGGGCCGTTCAGCGATTTCCGCTCGAAAAAAGGCAAGCCCTTTACCGCCTCGGTGCGTATTGTTCATTCCAAGGTAGAGTTTATCTTCGCCGACTCCGGAGAATTCGATCTCGACGAAATCCGCGGCCAGGAACCGTTGGGCCAATCGCCCATCGACCGGACCAAGGTGTTTGAGACGCCGGTCGGGTTTCTTTCGGAATCGGCTTTGACAGGCGACCAGAAGAACGGTTTGCGGATTTCGAAGATCATTCTTGGCCGCCGGCTGGACCGGGAGCATGTCAGCCAGTTGCTGGCCACGGGCCGCACCGGGTTGATAAACGGGTTCATTTCCAAGAAGAAAAAGCCGTTTGATGCCTTCTTGCTCCTTGATTCCAAGGGCAAGCTGAGTTTTGAATTTCCTCCCCGGGAGAAGAAGGGGCGGGCCAAGGAGGCCGGAAAGGGCTCCCCGCCGTCGGATGCCCAAGAGGATTGATCGTTGACTAGGTGTTGCATCTTCGAGCCACGGCACGGAATGCAGCCAGCAGGGAAATCATGCGACATTTGAAGAAAGAATACGCGACAAGAGAAGGAAAGGAACTGGCGGCAGTCTGCGCCCGCATTGCCTCGGCCGCCAAGGCCGAAGATCTGGTGGTGCTGGATGTGGGTGGACTGGCCTCCTTTACCGATTATTTCGTCATCATGAGCGGCCGGTCCACCCGGCATGTCCAGGGCTTGGCCGAAGCCATCGCCGGCGAGCTCCATGCCAAGCGGGTCAGCAGCAGGCACAGCGAAGGTCTGCGCGAGGGGCTGTGGGTCCTGCTCGACTTCGGCACGGTGGTAACGCACATTTTCTACCATGAAAACAGGAAGTTTTATGATCTTGAGGGATTGTGGCACGACGCCCCCAAGCTTGACGTGGAAGCCCTGCTGACCGACTAATTGTGCGCATAACATTTCCGGAGGCGTCCCATGTCTGCTCCCGCTCCGATTATTTTGACCATTCTTGATGGCTGGGGTGTCGGTGAACCCATCGACACCAACGCGGTGTTCGTTGCCGCCACCCCGAACTTGGACCGGCTGAGCCGGGAATTCCCCACCACCACCCTCACCGCCCACAACGGCAAGGTCGGCCTGCCGGAAGGCCAGATGGGCAACTCCGAGGTCGGTCACCTCAACATCGGCGCCGGCCGGATCGTCTATCAGGACTACACCCGCATCAATCGGGCCATTGATCGGGGCGAATTTGCCGCCAATCCGGTGTTCAACGACACCATGGACCGGGTGCGGCAGGCGGGCGTTCGGCTGCATCTGTGCGGGTTGGTGTCCGACGGCGGCGTCCACAGCCATCTCCGCCACTTGATCGCCCTGATCGAGCTGGCGGCGGGCAAGGGCATCGAGGTGGTGGTTCACGCCTTCATGGACGGCCGGGACACCCCGCCCACCAGCGGTCTGGAATACATGGGGGAACTGGTTGCGGCCATGGACCGCATCGGCTGCGGCCGGGTGGGGACAATAATTGGACGGTACTGGGGCATGGACAGGGACAAACGCTGGGATCGGGTAAAAAAGGCCTGGGAGGCCATGGTCTGCGGACAAGGGCCGACGACGGCCGATCCGTTGGCGTGCATCCGGGAGGCGTATGGGCGGGGCGAAACCGACGAGTTCATCACCCCTACCGTCCTGATCGACGGCAACGGGACCGTGAGGCGGATCGCGGACAACGACGCGGTGATCTTTTTCAATTTCCGCGCCGACCGGGTGCGCGAATTGTGCCATGCCTTCGTCGATGCGGATTTCAACGGCTTTGATCCCACCTGCCGGCCGAACCTGCTCACCCTCGCCACTATGACCGAATATGAGGCCGACTTCACCTTTCCCGTCGCCTTTCCTCCGGTCAGCATGACCCGGATTCTGGGGGAGGAGGTCAGCCGGCACGGGCGGCGTCAGTTGCGGATCGCTGAAACCGAAAAGTATGCCCATGTCACCTATTTCTTCAATGGCGGCAACGAGGCGCCCTACGAGGGCGAAGACCGTATTCTGATCAATTCGCCCCGTGATGTCGCCACCTATGACCTCAAGCCGCAGATGAGCGCGGAGGAGGTGACCGACACCCTGCTGCGGGTTCTGGCCGAAAAGGAAGCGGCGGGCACGCCCTATGACCTGGTGATCCTGAATTTCGCCAACGGCGACATGGTCGGCCACACCGGGGTGATGGCGGCGGCGGTGGTGGCCTGCGAGACCGTTGACCACTGTATCGGCCGGATCGAACGCTTTGTCCGGGAGCGGGGTGGAGCCATGCTGATCACCGCTGACCACGGCAATGCCGAGCAGATGGTCGACCCGGACATCGGTGGCCCGCACACCGCCCACACCCTCAATCCGGTCCCCTTCATTCTGATCGCGGACAAGTTGAAAGACAGGGAACTGAGGCAGGGCGGGGCGCTGAAGGATATCGCGCCCACGCTCCTGGCCCTGATGGAACTGCCTCGCCCAGCCGAGATGGAAGGGGAGAGCTTACTGGTCTGATCGCTTCAATCAAAGGAAATACCATGCGCTATATCAGCACCCGGGGCGGCATCGCGCCCCTGAGTTTTAAGGATGCGGTGATGATGGGGCTGGCCCGGGACGGCGGCTTGCTCCTCCCCGAGGCCCTGCCCACGGTGGCCGCCGGCATGTTAGACCGCTGGCAGCACCTGCCCTACCAGTACCTGGCCAAGGAAATCCTCTCGCTCTTCATCGACGATATCCCGGAGCGCGATCTCGAAGACCTGATCGAGCGGGCCTATGCCAGCTTTTCCCATCCTCAGGTGACGCCGATGACCAGGCAGGGCGAGGTCTACATCCTGGAACTCTTCCACGGCCCGACCCTGGCCTTCAAGGATGTGGCCCTGCAACTGCTCGGCAACCTGTTCGAGTACGTGCTGACCCGCACCGGCGGTTTCATGAACATCCTTGGCGCCACTTCGGGCGACACCGGCAGCGCCGCCATCGCCGGGGTGCGCGGCAAGAACAACATCAACATCTTCATCCTCCATCCGCACGGCCGCACCAGTCCGATTCAGGCCATGCAGATGACCACGGTGCTTGATCCCAATGTGTTCAACATCGCGGTGCTCGGCACCTTCGACGACGCCCAGGCCCTGGTTAAGGCCATCTTCAACGACCTCGCCTTTCGGGACCGCTACCGGCTGGGAGCGGTCAACTCGATCAACTGGGCCCGGGTCCTGGCCCAGGTGGTCTACTATGTGTACGCCTACCTCAAGCTGCGTAAACTGGGGCATGACAGCATCGATTTTTCCGTGCCCACCGGCAACTTCGGCGACATTTTCGCCGGCTATGTCGCCCGGACTCTGCTGCCGCGCGGCTGCATCCACAGCCTGATCCTGGCCACCAACGCCAACGACATCCTCACCCGACTCGTGACTGCGGGCGACTACTCGCGCGGCCAGGTGCAGGCGACCAGCAGCCCGTCGATGGATATCCAGATCGCCTCGAATTTCGAACGCTATCTCTACTATCTGCGCGGCGGGGACGGCAGTGCGGTCCAACAGGACATGGAGGACTTTGCCGCCACCGGCCGGCTCGATCTTGGGGCCTTGCGCCAGCGGGTGGCCGAGGATTTCCGCTCCCGTTCAGTCTCCGAGGAGGAGACCCTGGCGACCATCAACGCCTTTCATCAACAGTACGGCTATTTGCTCGACCCGCACACTGCGGTCGGGGTCAAGGCGGCCCTTGAATTGCGCGACCCGGCCCGGCCAGTGGTCTGCCTGGCCACCGCCCATCCGGCCAAGTTCGGGGAGGCTGTCGCCCAGGCCATCGGCAACGAGCCGCCGCTGCCGCCCACCCTGGCCGATCTTGCAAGCCGCGAGAGCCGCTGTGCGATACTGGATGCCGAGCTCGGCGCGATCAGGGACTTTGTCGCGGCCAATGCCCTGCAATAGTTCGCTGGTGAAGGGAGTATGACCGTCTTGATTGACATGAACCGATACCGGCAGCAGGCCGAGGAAGCGGCCGCGTTCATTCGGGAACGGGTGGCCGAACCGCCCGAGGTGGTGATCCAGTTGGGGACCGGGCTTGGGGACTTGGCTAAGGCCATGGATGTCGACTGTTCCTGGCCGTACGCCCAACTGCCCAATTTTCCCCGTTCCACCGTGACCAGCCACGACGGCAACCTGGTGATCGGCCGCCTGGCCGGCCGGCGGGCCGCCATTTTGCAGGGGCGTTTCCACTGCTACGAAGGCTACACGGCGCGCGAGGTGGCCTTTCCCATCCGGACGCTAGCCCTGGCCGGGACGCGCGTTGCCATCATCACCAATGCCAGCGGCGGCCTTAATCCCGCTTTTAGGCCCGGCCACATCATGGTGCTGGCCGACCATCTCAATTTGCTGGCCGACAATCCTCTGCACGGCCTCAACATCGACGCATGGGGGCCACGTTTTCCCGACCTGTCGACACCGTATGATCCCCAACTCCGCCAGTTGGCGCTCGACCTGGCGCGCCGGCTAGGGCTTGGCGAGGTGGTCAGCGGCACCTATGTCTGCATCCCCGGTCCCAGCCTGGAAACGCCGGCCGAGACCCGTTTCCTGCGGATGATCGGCGCCGATGCCGTGGGCATGTCGTCGGTGCCTGAAATTTTGGTGGCCCTGCATGCGGGCATGCGGGTGCTTGGTCTGTCGGTGGTGGCCAATGTCAATGACCCCGACCATCTCCAGCCGATTCTGCTCGACGACATCATCGCCGCGGCTCGCAGGGCCGAACCGCGCCTGCTGCAACTGATCGTTCAAATCCTGGCGGAGCTGACCCCATGACCGGAATCACCGCAGACCTCATCCTCACCGGACGCTACCTGCTGACCATGGACCAGAGTCGGCCGCTGATTGAGCGGGGTGGGGTGGCCATTGGCGGCGACACCATCCTGGCGGCGGACAGCGCTGACCAACTGCTGGCCCGCTTTCCGGGGGCGCAGGTGATAGCCGAGGCGCACGGGCTGATCATGCCCGGCCTGGTGAATGTCCACACCCACGCGGCCATGTCTCTGTTCCGGGGCTTGGCCGACGATCTGCCCCTGATGCGGTGGCTGAACGACTACATCTTTCCGGTGGAAGCCACCCTGACCGGCGAGCTTGTCCACCTGGGGAGCTTGCTGTCGATCTGCGAGATGATCAAGTCCGGGACCACCTCGTTCTGCGACATGTACCTGTTTGCCGGCGAGGTGGCCAGGGCCGCCGAGGTGGCGGGCATCCGGGCCTGGATCGGAGAGGTGCTCTACGATTTTCCCTCGCCCAATTACGGCGCGCTGGAAAACGGCTTTGCCTATACCAAGGAGCTGTTCGATCGATATCGACGGCATTCGCTGATCACCGCCACTGTGGACCCGCACGCGGTCTACACCTGTTCGCCGGATCTTCTGACCCAGCTTGGCGCCCTGGCTGCGGACCAAGGGTCGCTGTATGTGATCCATCTCAGCGAAAACGAGGAGGAGGTGCGCACCTGCCGCGAACGCTACGGCCGCACCCCGGTGGAACATCTCGAAGCGCTCGGCCTGCTCGGACCTCAGGTGGTGGCTGACCACTGCGTCGTGCTCAACGCCGACGAGATCGCCCTTTTGGCCGAGCGGGGCGTCAAGGTGGCCCATTGTCCGGAATCAAATTTAAAATTGGCTTCCGGCATCGCCCCGGTGGTGGACATGCTTGCGGCCGGGATCTGCGTGGGGCTGGGGACCGACGGCAGCAGCTCCAACAACGATGTCGACCTGTTCGGCGAGATGAACGCCGCCGCCAAGATCCACAAGGTCAACCAGATGGACCCCACGGTTATGAATGCCGAGACCACCTTGCGCGCCGCCACCCTGAGCGGCGCCGAAGTGCTGGGGGCTCGTCATCTGATCGGCAGCATCGAGCCGGGAAAAAAGGCCGACTGCATTGTCCTTGACCTCGACCAACCGCATCTGACCCCTCTCTATCACCCGGCATCCCACCTGGTGTATGCCGCCCGGGGCAGCGATGTGATTCATTCGGTGATCAACGGTCGCCTGGTGATGCGAAACCGCCGGCTGCTCACCCTCGACGAGCCGGCCATTCTGGCCCGCGCCGCCGAGATCGGGGCCAGGTTCCACCGGGGCCGCGATGGCAGTTGACAGGGAATCGGCTGGAGTGCTATTGTTAATTTCTTTCGTTTTTCTTCGCTTACTCTATGAGGTGTCTTCATGTTCGGACTCGGAATGCCTGAGTTGGTCGTTATTCTGGTGATTGTCGTCATTATCTTCGGCGCCGGCAAGCTGCCGGAGATCGGCGGCGGCATCGGCAAGGGCATCCGCAATTTCAAGGATGCGGTCAAAAAGGACGACCCCAAAGCGCTGGACAACGACCAGGACGAAAACAAAAAAGCCTGATCCTGCCTCCTGCAGCCCTTTCCCCTCCACCTCTATCCGGTACCGCCATGTTTGGACTTGGAGTTCCAGAATTGATCGTTATTTTGGTGATTGCCTTCGTGTTTTTCGGCGGTAAAAAGTTGCCGGAAATCGGCGCTGGCCTCGGCAAAGCCATCGGCTCCTTCAAAAAGGGGATAAATGAGGTCGAGGAGACTGCCGCTGATCTCAAAAAGAGCCTGCCCGTGGTCAAGGAGATCACCGAGGTCAGGGAGTCGCTGGAACAGGCCAGGAAAATCATCAACCCTGCCGATAAGTGATTGCCTGCCGCCGTCCCTGTGCTGCCTTGGCAGACACATCCGGCAGGTCCCTGTAACATTGACGCCCCCTGATCGCGACCACGGTCAGGGGGCTTTTTTTTGCCCTGACGAACGGGCCGTTTATCCGGCGGCAACCAAGAGCGGCGAGCCCGGCAAAATCAAAAAAGAAGGAGCGCGCTGGTCTCCCCAGGGACTCGCTGTCATATTGAGGGCATGACGCATAGTGCAGGACAGGGCTTCTCCGGGGCCCTCCGATGCCGTGGGCAGATTTCACAGCAAGTAGTCAGTAGTCGAGGAAAAAGAAGATGTCGATACGTGCCCGTATAATAACCATGGCCGTTATTTGCGTTTTGCTGCTCGCAAGCGTGATTGCCTTCAGAGTGCAGGTTCTGGTGAGCGAGGCCGCTCTGGCAACGTTTCAGTCCAATGCGGTAGAGCAGGGCTTGCGGATAAATGACATCATCATCACCTATCTCAGCAGTGGAGAGCGCATTGTTGCAACCCTGGCCCAAAGGCCGGAACTGCTCGCCGCCAAGGGCAAGCTGCAATCATTCATGGGGACCAAGGAACCCGCCCCGCTGCAGCGGGACACCTTTTCCCCCGAGGTGCGGGCAGTGTACGATCTGCTGTACATCACCAAGGATCTTATTCCCAACGTGGAGCTTGCGCTCTACGGCCAGGAAGATGGCGGATACATCAAATCCTCCGTCAATGTGGCGGCAGGATATGACCCCCGAACTCGAGGCTGGTACCAGTTGGCCGTGAGCGGGACCAAGGCGTTCACCATCACCGACCCCTATGTTTCGACCACGAACAATATCGTGGTCACCGTATCGGCCCCGGTGAAGGATCATGGGGAGGTGTTCGGCGTGACCGGGCTGGATTTTGTCGCGCAACCCCTGGTCGAAACGCTGAAAAATACCGTCATCGGTAAGCAGGGTTACTTCATTCTGCTGGACAAACACGGCATGGTTGTTGTTGATCCCAAATCGCCTTTCGATACGATCGCGGAACAGTACAGAACGCTGAAAAAGCCTCTGGCTGACCCAGTCTTCGCGACGATCCATGCCTGCTCCGGCGGCCTGCTGGAGTTGACGCGGGATGGCGTGGATTATGTGGCCTATGTGGTCAATTTCGACTACGTGGACTGGAAAGGCGCTGTGCTCCTGCCCTTGGACGAAGTGCAGGAAGGGGCGCGGAGCACGACCAAAAACATCATGCTTATCAGCGCCATAGGCGTTTTTATCATAATCTGCCTGGCAGTCGCGCAAACCACCTTCATCGCCAGGTCTATCTATCGGCTGATGGACAGGTTACACCGCGTGGCAGGCAAGGATTTTACGGCCTTTGACAAGATCCCGGCAGAAAATCTGATTGAAATCAGAAAGTTGAACGCGAGCGTTGTCGCCATGATTGAGCAAATACGCGAGCTTATCAAATCGAGTGAGCAAAAAGCCCAAGAGGCGCAGGAGCAACGCGATAAAGCCGAAGGAGCGCTCGCCTTAGCCGAAGCGTCGCAACAAATAGCGATGCATGCCCAGAAAAATGCGGAACTTGCCCGGGAGGCGGCAGAACAAGCCAATTTGGCCAAGAGTGAGTTTCTTTTCAATATGAGCCATGAAATACGCACGCCTATGAATGCGATCATCGGGATGACCACCATAGGCAAAGCGGCCATTGATTTGGTAAAAAAAGACTACGCCTTTGAGAAGATTGAGGGCGCCTCCGCCCATCTGCTGGGCGTGATCAACGATATTCTGGATATGTCCAAGATAGAGGCAGGTAAATTTGAACTCTCCTTGGCGGAATTCAGTTTTGAAAAAATGCTGCAAAAAGTCGTCAATGTCATTGGTTTTCGGGTAGATGAGAAGAACCATGCCTTTAGTGTGCATATTGACGGGAATATCCCGGACATGCTGGTGGGTGACGACCAGCGCCTGTCTCAGGTTATTACCAATCTGCTTTCCAACGCTATCAAGTTCACCCCGACAGGCGGCGCCATCCATCTGAGCGCGCATTACGAGGGAGAAGAGGGCGACCTTGTCAATTTGCGCATCGAAGTGCGCGACTCCGGCATAGGCATCAGCGTGGAGCAGCAAACGCATCTGTTTCTACCCTTCCACCAGGCCGAGAGCAGCACGACGCGCAAGTTCGGCGGCACCGGACTCGGCCTGACCATTTCCAAGCGCATCGTCGAGATGATGGATGGAAAAATATGGGTGGAGTCCGAACCGAACCAGGGATCGACCTTTGCCTTCACCATTTGGCTCAAGCGCGGAACGGGCGTCCTGCGCAAGGGCGCCGTCTCTAAAGACTGGGCCAGAATCCGGGTGCTGGCAGTGGATGACGAGCCGGATACTCTGCAATATTTCAAAGAGATTGCCAATAAGATCGGAGTGGTCTGTGATACGGCTGCCGGCGGCCTGGAGGCCTTGGGCATGATCGCGCGCAATGGGGCGTATGATATCTATTTCGTTGACTGGAAGATGCCGGATATGGACGGAATGGAATTGACCCGGCAAATCAAGGCGGATGCAGGCAAGACCTCCATCGTGATCATGATTTCAGCCATGGAATGGAGTGTGCTTGGAAATGAAGCCAAGAGCGCCGGAGTGGATACCTTTTTGCCCAAACCCCTGTTCCCCTCCGTTGTCGCCGACTGCATCAGCAGGAACTTGGGGCTCGAAAAAGAAGTCGAAGAGAAGGACGTTCCGGTCGAGCGCGAGTCGTTTGCCAGCCACTGTGTACTCCTGGCTGAAGATGTTGAGCTGAATAGAGAGATTGTCTTAGCTCTTCTTCAGCCCACCGAACTGACCATTGACTGCGCGGATACTGGAGCGGTAGCGGTGCGTATGTTCAGCGCTGATCCAGAGCGCTATGGCATCATTTTCATGGATGTGCAGATGCCGGAAATGGACGGCTATGAAGCCACACGGCACATCCGTGCCTTGGATGTGCCGTGGGCCAAGCAGGTCCCCATAGTGGCGATGACTGCCAATGTTTTTCGCGAAGATGTGGAAAAATGCCTGGCTGCGGGGATGAACGGCCATGTGGGCAAACCCCTCAACCTTGAAGAAGTTATGGAAAAACTGCGTCAATATTTATCGGATCCGCAATAAGTCGTTGCCCTTAAAGGATGGCTTCTTCAAGGGCAACGGGCTAGGCCTGCTTTTCGGCCTCCTCGATGCATCGCTTGAATCGCTCGGTCGAAAAACGTAGTTGACAGCCGGGGCAGCAATTGCCGGGCTTTTTGAACCAACTGGCGGGGTTGGTCATCTTGATGCCGCATTTGGGGCAGGTGACGGTGATGTTCTTGTCTTCCATCGTGCTGTTCTCCTTGAAAAGAAAAAATGGGTCTGACAGCCTGACCGATCGTGGCAGAGGATCATTGCCGGAATAATGGTCCACCGTATGTTGCTTACGGCCGGGAGCGCGCGGCGCGGCCGTCAGATGGCCTCAAGCACATACTCGGTCGTGCCCAGACCGATTTTTTCGGCATAGGCGAATTGGTGCTCCCAGGGGATATAGGAATAGACGGCCCGGATCTTGTCGGCGGCGTCCGCCTGCTTCGCCAGGCAGGAGGTCGGTAGAACCGGCTGCCTGTTCATGAGGTCCACCGAGGCCTTGTCCAGGGCCACCGGGTCGGTGGAGGCCAGGATGCCGATGTCGCCGACAATGGGGGCGTCGGCGTAGGAATGGCAGTCACAGGCCGGGGAAATCTGGGTGAGGAAATTGATGAACAGGGATTTCTCTTTCTTGCCGTGCAGCACTGCGGCGGTATAGTCGATCATCCGTTCCAGGAAAGCCGGGATGTCAGTGGCCCAGTTCACATCCAGTGCCCCCTGTTTGCAGGCGTGCAGGCACATGGCGCAACCCACGCATTTATTGGCGTCGATCCGGGCCAGGCGAGAAATTTTCGGGTTGGGGGTTTTGGTTTTTTCCGCTGCGGTTCGCTCCACCAAACTGAGCGCCCCGTGGATGCACTGGCGCAAACACATGCCACAGCCGATGCACTTTTCTGTCGCCACCACCGGCGAGACCGTGCTGTGTTGGGCCATCTTGCCCCGCCGCGAACCGCATCCCATGCCGATGTTTTTTAATGCGCCGCCAAAGCCGGCCATTTCGTGGAGTTTGAAATGGGCGACCGAGACGAGGGCATTGGCGTGCACCAGGGCCGCGCCGATGAAGGCTGTCGTGAAATGGGCCGATGCCACCGGCACCTCGATTTCCTCCCGGCCATTGAGGCCGTCGGCGATGATCAGCGGCGCGCCGATTGAGGAGTAGCCGAAACCGTTGTAGACCGCTGTGGTAAGGTGATCCACCGCGTTGCCCCGTTCTCCCACGTAGAGGGTGCTGGCGTCGGTCAGAAAGGGCTTGCCGCCCGCCTTCTTGATCGCCTCCACCACCGGTCGGACAAACAGGGGCCGGATAAAGGCGGTGTTGCCCAGTTCGCCGAAATGTAACTTGATGGCGGTCAGGTCATCCTTGGCGATAACCTTTTCCATGCCAGCCTTGCGCATCAGAGTGCGGAGCCGGGGGAGAATCCCCTGGGACCGCTTGGCGTTCAAATCCATGGAATATACGGTTGCCGGCGCCATGCAACACCTCCTTGCTGTTCTGTGTTTTCAATCAAAAAAATGCCCCGAACCGGGGCGCATCGACCCATGAGCGCTCACCCGGCCATGTCGGCGGCCGCGCCTTGCGCTTTTTGCTCGAAAACTACTCCAGTCCGGGCGGATTGAGTAGCTTTATCTTTGTATTTCGTTGGTCTTTCGTTCCAGATCGAGCAGGATTTGTTTCATGGGCAGGCCGCCTCCAAACCCGGTCAGGGAGCCGCCTGCTCCGATCAGCCGATGGCAGGGAATGATGATGCCCAGGGGGTTGGCATGGGCGGCGCCGCCTACGGCTCTGGCCTTTTGCCGGCCGCCGATCCGCTCTGCCAGTTCGCCATAGGTCATGGTTCGGCCGTAGGGAATGGTCCGGAGCTGTTCCCAGACCTGCCGTTGAAAGGCAGTGCCATGAATCGACAGGGGCAGGCTGAAATCGGTCAGGTCGCCGTCGAGATAAGCAAGCAGCTGCCTGGCTGCCTCGCGCAGGAGCGGATGCGCGGCGCGTTCCATCGGGGGCGATGGTGCTGCTGGCAGCTCTGCGGGAAAACCCAGGCCGCAGAGGCCGGCGTCGTCGACACTCAGGAGAAAAGGACCGAGAGCAGTGGCGAGGGTGGCGCTGATGGGCATAACGATCTCCACAGAAAAAATGAAGGGAAAATTTGGGTTATGGCATCGGGCGTGCCCTGTCCCGCACCATGTCCAGCAGCATGCCTTCGATACGGGTCTGCCGGCTGAGCACTGAGGCGGCCCGGAGATACAAGACGGACAGATCCGCCGGATCGGCGCCGGTGAGGATATGGGTGCAATTATAGTTGAGGCAGAAGATCGGTTTGGCCGGAAACAGGCACCCCGTGGGACCGAGGAAGCAGCAATTCTCCCCGCTTTCCGGCTGCACGGCCACCGGGACGCCCAGCAACAGGTTGATCAGAATCTGGAGCGCATCGGTGTTGTCTGCCATGAAGGCGCTGCAACACCCCCCGCCCGGCCGCGTGGCGCAGTGGCTGCATAGCCGGCCTAGCTGCATGTCTTCCATCTGGCCGGCAAGGGCCTGGCATTCCAGGCGCAGGCGACCGAGTTCACCGGTCAATAACGGCAGATCCCCTGGGCAAGGGGCCAACTCGCCATGCAGGGCCTCGGCCGTGGCCAGTTTGTCGGCCGGCCGGCCCTCGTACAAGGTCCGCATCAACTGGCTGTTGGCGATGATCATGGCATTCCCTTTTAGTTCACCGCCTGGAGCATGAACTGCTTCCACACCGGTGCGGCCGCCTGACCGCCGGTCTCGCCGGCGCCGAGCGGCTTGTCGCGGTCGTGGCCGAACCAGAC
>Ga0123354_10008228_pt1 | contig 15834 bp, 15 predicted proteins | sample TergutLab28metaG_2_FD_97872 | JGI IMG/M metagenome (GOLD analysis project Ga0123354, IMG submission 97872) | Labiotermes labralis P4 segment gut microbial communities from Petit-Saut dam, French Guiana - Lab288 P4 | ecosystem: Host-associated > Arthropoda: Insects > Digestive system > Gut ...
AAGCTGTTAGTGATGTTTTGAGAAATTATGGTGTGCGTGTGATGTAAGATGGTGTTTCTGAAACTACCAGGCAAAGGCATAACTCCACAAATCTTTACGCTGAAATTTCCTGTGCATACATCATGGCCGAAATGTTAACGTAAATAAATTAAATTGAGAATTATGAAACTTTTAAATTAAGTTCCTGCGTATAGGCACTAAACATTTCTACTGAATCAGTGACACACCCAGGAATTTTGTTCCGGAGAGGGGGTTCAACAAATTCAGTTGAGGACAGAGAGAACGGAGATCGGTTGGCGGTACCCCACTAGACAGGGGTTCTGGAGGCAGCCTTAATTTGGTATAAGAAATTTCATTTCATATCGTAAAATTTTCTTCATTTTTGGTACTTTAAGACTATTTATTATGAAAACCAATTTATTTGTCATTGCGAATGTAAAACAATTGCGAACCGGCGGTAGTTTTAGAATTTTACTGCCTTTTTTCCGAACATCTTGGGGTGTTGGCGTCCGAAATTCAGCGATTTTTAACAGTTTTCTCAATCGGGTTGAGTTTGGCACGATTTTGAAAGGCCTTTCTAATTTCGGAGGGGAGGGGGTTGACACCCCAACACCCCCTCGGTACGCCACTGTACTGAAACTTTTCTTGAACTGAAATATCTCTGATTTATTCGCAACAGTGCAGATTATTTAATTGTTTCATTACCTTCGGTTCATAATTTATAAACGTTCATAGGCAACCACGCGCATACATTTAAAGGGCTGTCTAATATAAACACAGTGCCAGGGGCACGAAGACTAAATAAAACGGCGTACGATAAAGTTTCACATGGATACTTGAAGTTTGGGTACTCAGGACTCCAGATCTGTGGGATTGCATATACTTTTCTATGAAAGAAAAATTTTCGTTTTGCCTAGATTTTATTTAAGAGGTTTTTTCAACAAACGTACTATTCACAGGAAACGTTGTGGAGGACAAATGATTATAGTTCTGATAATCTTCTTGTTAAATTTACACCCATTTGGAGATTGCTCTAGGTGAGGAAGGAAAGACCATTAGAAATGTTTCCGTTACAACTGAGATAATTATTTCATTGACGCATTAGTCCATGGATTTCCTCCTTAAATTTCCTGGGACTTCTGCCAGGATTACTGCAACACCTTTCTGACTTCATGTAACTCAATTCTGATCATTTTTAGAGGGTTGAAAACATAGAAGTCAAAGGGCACTGTTCCATATCAACCAGAGAAACATTTAGCACCATTTAGTGCATGAAGCCCAGTGTGGCCTGAAATTTTAAGCCACATGTGGACTTGCAACATTGTGACACCTGACATATAAGGTTCTCAGAGTGGTGTTGATGAGAATTCAAGTCTTTCCGTTTGTTAAAATTGTGTCTCTGCTTGGTTGGTTCCCTAAACTTTGAAGGTGACAGGAACCTCCACAACCACAGGAACTGCTTACACTGTGACACAGCATCACATCCCATAAGACTCAAAATCTCACTATGACAGATGTTGTGAGCACATTGAATACTTTTATATAAAGGGGTATCAATAGTTCTAGAGGATTTCACAATACTGCAGTTCTCTAATTGTAATGTCAGGGTCATTGATCATTGCACAAGAATGTGACACATTCAAATATTGTCATATATTCTGAGCATTATGAATGAGTCTATAAACAACCCTGATAAATAATGCAGACATGCGGATTCATGGAAAGAGAAACAATGACAACATCCAATGAAGAGAATATTTACAGGCGCAGTAAGGAAAAAGAAGATGGAACAGACAACTTCCGATATTTTCATAGCAGAATAATTTAGGGTTCATGTCTTATGGGATCCAAAAGAAAAGAATGACTTAGAAATTAAATTTGTAGTGAAAAACCAGAAGTTAGAATTTGCTAACACACTTTGAAAAGAAACAACTGCAATAAATTCAAAAGAAAGCAGCCATCAATAATTCTCGCAATAATTTATCATTTTTAGCTATGATGTATCTTCCAAGTATCAATAAGCTCACCTTAGTGCCAGTTGCATGTGCTTCAATAAAATCCACCGATGCTGGATTAATATGACATTCTTCATAAAACTGCTCCAATAACTGGGTCTGCAGGCGCCGAGAAGGGAATACGATGCCTTCTTCCTTGTAACCATCACAATTAGTCTTGGCATGCACCAACTTTGCATATACACGCTTTGCATCACGAGCCCTCTGCAGGAATATTACACAAACAGCTTCACTCCGTGCATAGCCATCAGCTGTACAAACAGCACAAATAACAAATTAAGAAACCTCCTTCTCTGCAGCCAGTTACACAGAACCTCAACTGACTGACTGAGGAATTGAAGATATTCTGCCTGTGACGTGTGATGCCATGTAATTTAATAGACAAGTGTCATCACTTTTAAAGAAATTGCTACCTCACTTTACTTGAAACGCGCACGCACACGCACACGCATACACGCTCACGCACACGCACACACGCGCACGCACAAGCGCACGTACACACGCGCACGCACACAAACGCACACACGCTCGCACGCGCACGCACACTCACACACACACAAACATGGAAAACAGCCAAGCTGGTAACCATTGTGAAACCAGGGAAAGAAAACAGCGACGATGTCTCCAAATTCCTCCCCATAAGTCTTCTCAACACGAGAGGGAAATTGTTTGAGAAACTGATTATAAATAGAATTAACCACCATATTTTTGCCCGTGACATAATGAACAAAATTCTGTGTGGTTTCACGCCTCAAAAGAGTACCTGAAACGCAGCCATGGCTGTGGAGGAATTTGTAGAGGAAGGTCCGGCAGCATGAGAAATCACAGTCTTAATAAGCCTTGACGTCAAGGGTGCCTTTGATGCGGCCTTGTGGCCAGGCATCTTAAATGGAATCAAAGCTTACAACTGCCCCAGAAAACTTTATAATCTCTCTAACAGCTACTTCAGCCAACGGGCTGCAGACCTCTCATCTAACAATATCAGCATACAGAGAACATTCACCAAAGATTTCCCACAGGATTCTGCTGCGGGCCAGGAACTGGAATATTCTATATAATTCTCTACTGAACATTCAATTTACGAAAATTCCAAACAGTAGCATTAGCTGATGATTTAATATTAGCCATCAGAAACGAAACTCTAAGGGCGGCAGAAAACACTTCGAACATTGAGATGAGAAAAATTACGGCTTGGTCTGGGAATAATAAAATTAACTTCAATGAAGACAAGTCTAGGATTATGATAATATCAAGAAGGCAGAGAAAGGTACACAAAGAAATCATCATATATTTGAACAATAAACCTTTACAACAGGTATCAACGGAGAAGGACTTACGAATTGTAATAGATGACAAATTTAAATTCAGCAAACACATTAGCTATGCAGCTGAAAGAAATAGCAAACTTATACACAGCCTTCAAAATCAGCTAAACTGTCATGGGGTCTAAACCACAACGCGCTGCAGACTCTATACAAAGGGGCGGCTTTACCTCTCCTACTCTACGGTGCGCCGGTGTGGGCAGAAGCTATGAGGTTTGAATACAACAGGATGAAATATGTAAGATTACAAAGGCTAATGAACATAAAAATGGCCAAAGCATTCCGCTCTACATCGAGTGAATCACACTATACTCTAGGCGGAACGACCCCGATCATTATTAGAACGGAAGAGGGTGTTAAGCAGTACTTTCTTAGAAAGGGAAAAGGAATCCTAACTCAATCAATTGACCTGGAAGTGGAGCCTAAGATTTGGCCACATCCTGCTGATGTGGCCGCATTTATGGTAGGGAAGGAATATGGAAACGAAACCATACAGGTGTATACTGATGGGAGCAGAAACGAACGAGGAGTCGGGGCAGGAGTGGCGATGTTCTCAGGAAAGGAACTTGTTACAACACTAAAATACAGGATTGATAACAGATGCTCCAATAATCACGCGGAGCTACTAGCTATAGCAAGGCTCTAGAAGCATTAGAAAAGACAAATATCGAGAAAATAGACCACGCACTGCAGCAATAATCACGGACAGCAAAATTTCCCTGGACTCAATCAAGAATGTGAAAAATCACAGCTATCTAATCGAAGAGATAGGGAAGATGCTATCGAAATTGGAGAGATCCAATTGCGCAGTTACGTTTGCATGGGTCAAGTCCCATGCAAGTGTTCTTGGAAACGACCTGGCTGATCAAATGGCCAAAACAGCGGCGCGGGACGAAGATATGACAACATCCTTCAGCAGAATACCTTTGAACACGCTGTTCCGGGAGCTAGAAGAATAATCAAAGCTAAAATGGCAACAAAACTGGGAGGAAAGCCCTAAAGCAGCTCTAACAAAACAATGCTACCCAATCATCGCATACAGACTCAAATCTAAATTTGTCATAACCACAAACTTCACGGCTATGGTTTCAGGTCACGGTAAAACCAGAGCCTATCTAGACCGATTCAAATTATTTGAAAACGAAACATGTCCTTACAACAAGGGGTATCAGCCTACCAACCAACTGATTTATCATTGCAACCTTCTTCAACAACAAAGTGGAAGACTCGAGAAGGAGACATTTCAACATGGAATCTGGCCAATAACCAAACACGAACTAATAACCAAACATCTAAAATCATTTATGAAATTCACAAACTCAATAGCCTATGACAAACTGTAATGATGAAGGTGTAATTAAAAAGTGCTAAGAGACATCAATCGATGGTTATACATTGTAAAGGGATTGCACTGTCCAACGCCTAGAGCAGAGGCAGACCCTGCATCCTCTACCTATAACCACGTACCAATAGCTAGTCACATTGTAGTATGTAGTGTCACTTCCGGTTGATGGAGTATGCTTAATAATAATAATAATAATAATAATAATAAATAATACACACACCCACACATAACCGAACTCACGCATGCACAAACGCACGCACGGGCGCGCACACCCACACCCACCAAACACACACGCACGCACGCACACGCCATGTGTTTCTTAATGTCAAGATTTGGTTGTACATTCTGGAGATGACTTAATAATCGTGATATGTTTCTGGTCTGCAGCTGGGCGTGTAGTGTGAAAAACCTTCTGCCGGATGGGAAGTGACGGGTACGCTCGGACGGCGTCTCTGCGGTGTGATGTCGTGGAGGAACGACGGTCAGCCGCGGGTGATTTTGTACCGCTTGGTGCATGGCTGGGCTTACCTGAGGGCCATGGCGAACCTCAGGAGCTAGTGGCCGGTGTTGTTGCTGGCGCCGTGCTGCTTACTGTATTCCCAGATGAGCGGTGGTGTGCCCGGTCCATGAGGCATTATGGCCGGGCAGTCGGGCGAAGTGCCTACTGTCAGATTGTTGTCTTGCTGAGCTTCCTTCTCACTATGTCGTGGACAGTTAATCCTTTCCGAATGAACAACCTCTCGTGCCAAGCCAAGCCAAGTCAAGCCAATCCAAGCCAAGCCAAAGTGTTAACTGTCCCCCTGTCTGTTAGCCATTCCTGCGTTTAACCGCATTGCTAGGCTCAGTAATAGACCCCTAAACTCTAACAGCGGCATATACATGCGCGAACGATTTTTGAATTAAGGCTGAGGGTCTTGACTAATTGTACCAAAGGCTAGGGCCTACGTTGCCCTGGACTATGTATGGGAGGGATAGGCTTTGGTTGGTTGACTGTCTGCGTTCTGAGCCCAGACTGACTCTGTCACAAACTGGTGTTATGCGACGTTTTACAGGCGCGTAGGTGAAGCCGCAGTGCCTGGGAAAGGAATGTGGACCATGCTCCGACTTTGCGTCGAATACCCTGGCATTTGCCTTACAACTGAAGAAAACCAAGGAAAACCCCTCACAGCGTAACCGAATGGCGCTCGGCTGTTCATGCGACGAACGCGATTCGTTTTGTCGACTTGGCCATCGCGGGCGATGGCCTCGACTGGCCTGTTGTCCCCGGCCTCCCTTGGCTTTCGCGTCAGGCGACGGGATCAAACCTAGTTCAGCTTAAGTATTTGCCGTGTTGCCGTAGTAGGGTGTTCCCCACATCATTTAATTTGATTAAAATTTCTCGATTAGGGCTATTATGTGAGTCGGCAAACAGCGGAACGCCCAGATCCTCGTATATGTCCGTGTTACTTACGTACCAAAGGTTACAAATAGCGAGGCGAAGACACTTGGATTGTAACACCTGTAACTTCCGGACATGGGAACGGGAAGCGGACCTCCACGAGGGACACGCATAGTCCAAAGCGGATGGAGGAGCCGCTTATATAAGAGGACTCTTTCCTGACCGATAGATCACTCTTCCTGTTCAGGAGGGGCCTAGCATACCCATCCTTTGAGCAGTCCTCTTCTTGACGTGGTCGATGTAATGCGACCAGGTGAGTCGTGTATCTAGGGTCACCACCAGATAACGAGTAGTGTCGACCCATTCGATTGGTTTTATTGGTCGGGGCTGGAAAAAGCGCCGTCCGGCACGCGCAAAGATTATAACGGTGTTCTGAGAGACATTAATGGCGATTCTCCATTCACTCAACCACCGTCTAAGGTCGTTGAGGTATGACTAAGGGTAACTGACAAGCAGCGTCGGCTTGCGGGATGTGGCTATGATGGCCGTGTCGTCCGCCTAGCGGGCCAACTCGACGTGGTACTTTGTTGGGGCATGTCGTTGACATACAGACTGAAGATGTCAGGGGAGATCAATCCACCCTGAGCTACCACAGCCCGCATGTCTCGACGAGATGAAGTGGCCGTCTGGAAGGAAGCTTCGAACGTTCGATCTCTGAGGTACGATGAGATTGTATGGACTATGTAAGAAGGGAATTTGAGGAGCCTTAGCTTGTACTGGAGGCCATCGATCCAGACGGTATCGAAGGCTTTGGCCATGTCGAGGAAAAATACGCCGGTGAGCCTCTTCTCGCCGATATTCATGGTTATTCTTTCAACGAGGCGTTCCAGCTACAAGGGGTTTAATATATGGGTCTGATTTGAAACTTCTCGTCCCGCGTCTGTGCGCGCTTGTTTACTACATGTAAGATCCTAGCTAGTAGGATCTTTTGAAATAATTTACCAATCGTGTTCAAGAGACTAATGGGCCTATAGGAAGGGGGCAGTGCTCGATCCGTTATCGATTTAAGGACAGAGATCACTCGAGCGTACTTCCACATTTCGGGAAAGTAATTGGTGCCGAGAATCGCTTTGAAGATACGGGCGACGAGGAAAACCGCTCGCTTGGGGGAGATGCTTCAATGCGCTATTCGGTATTCCGTTCGGGCCCGGAGCCTTCATGACCTTGAGAACCCTGATGGCTTCGTGAACCTCGCCAGATGTAGTTAAATGTGGTTCGTTGGCGGTGCATAGGAATTAAGACCTCAGCACCACGTCAAACGTCTCAATAACTGCCGGTACCGAAAGATCGGTAACCGGCTGAAACTGAGCCTCCAGATTGTCTGGAAGTGCTTCGACTTTCTCTGAGCCTGAGAGAGCGATTCCCTTTCCGGTGACCAGGCGGGAGTTAGAATTAGAACTCTCATCACCCGCTTGGTCATCCTTCACAGCGATTGATCATCAGGATCGAGGAATTCGAGTTCGCACTCTACTGGTCGTTTCTCCACTCACTGAGCCGGCGGGTCACCGACCTCTGTAGGCGATTGACCTCGGTTTTCAGAGCGGGGGTCCTGGTGATCTGCCACTGCCTCTGCAGTCGGTTTTTCAAGCGTATCTTTTCCTGAATTCCGGCTGGTACCGAAGTCCGTGGGTCGACACGCGAGCGACGCTTGGGATTTGACGCTGCCAGAGTCTTCAGAATGGCGCCGGATAAGTTCTCAACGCACGTTTCGATTGTCATCTCGTTGTGCAATTCCGGATCGAACAGAATTAATTCTTCCAAGTGAGTTTGGTAGTAGGCCGAGTCAGTGCGCCTGAAGTCATAGCGATCCTGTGGGTGTTGAAAGGATGAGCGGCACGACGTGTCAATGATAACCGGCAAGTGGTCCGAGCTTAGTGCGCAGCACGAAGTCAGATAAACCGGGATTGAGAGGATTTTGTATATCACGATATCCAGGTCATCGGGAGTAACCGAGGTGTTATATGGGTCGGTGTTTGGGGAGTCCGATCCAAAGATCAGATAGGAGTTCTCGTCTGCATAATCAGGTAGGAGTTTCCTTCGTTTTGTGTATTGCCGCGAGTTCCATTCCACGTGTTTGGCTTTGAGGTCTCCAGCCATCAAGCCCAGCAATCCCCAGCCGAAACAGGCGGTCAGGTCCGCTCTGATCAGTGGGCGGGAAGGCGAAAGTTAAGCCACAAAGATTAACACCGGTTTGCCGGACAATGTGACTTCGATGGCAGTACCCTCCAAGTGGTTCAGGCCCGGAACGGGCACTGAGTCCTGGATTATAGCACGGCGGAGCAAGAAGGTTCTGCTGCTCCCAGCTGTCGGTCTGTCTGTGCGGTGGCAGACACAATTGGCAAGCCGAAAGATTTGTTCAGTGTTAAGCAATGTCTCAATTAAGAGACAAATATAGTCAACGTGCTTGTTGAGTTAATGCTGCAATTCAAGCTATCTGCCGCGCACTTCGTCCGTATTCCAGCAGGCGAGGCGCAGGGCTTTACACCGCTCTGTTCTCCTAGGGCGTGCTGCCATATTCTGCTACAAAAATAATGACGGTATTCAGGACAGTAAGAGGGCGACCTGCCCCTGTGGGGAGGGAAGAGATAGATGTGAGTCGCTGACGAGTCAACTCCACACATCCATAGAGAGGAAGGTGATCGATGAGATCTGAGATTTCATCGAGTGAGGAGGTGGGACTTTGAGTGGGGACCACCAGGTTGGGTGTTGTGGGAGTGGCAGCCGCGGTTTTGACACTCGCGGCCGTTCTCTTATTATAATTTCCAGAAGCCCGTTGAGTGGGTGATGTGGATTTAAGCTCAGGTTTTTGAGGCCTTGCCGTCTCCCTGGTGTCTGTCACTATAGGCTGCTCCGGCGGTTAGGTTTGGTAGCCTTGACGACACGCTCCCCTCGGACGACGTGGTTCCATCCCTCGCCCAGGTCCATCTGCTCGGCAGAGCGACTTGCCCGCTGAGCTTTAGGAGTGGCAGGTTGGCCTGTGGCGACACTCTTTCGGCTGCGTTTGGGCGTTTGCTTTGCAAGAGTCGCCTTCACTTCCTTCCACTTCACACGAACACGGTAGTTCGCTCTGTGGTCTCCCCCGCAGCCACAGAACTGAGGTTGCCCCCGCGGGGTAGTGCATCCACCGGAAAGGTATTCGCAGTTACGGCGCGGGTGGCCGAAGCTTTGGCAGCTCTTACACAGCAGCGGGCCTTTTGGAGCCACATACGACTCCAGCTGCCTCTCGTTGATCAGATGGCCTCTTTTTATACAGGTCACTGCTGGTCAGCCTTCTCTGTCATTGGTCGTTTGGCAGAGCTGGTAGGCATGGCTCGTTAGATGTATTTCCATTTGATAGGGGCCGCTTTCTTTGTTTGGATAAGTAGACAGAGAAGGAGGGAATGAGGGAGCGGTTTGCTGTTGTCTCGGTCGGTATGTAGATTGGTGTGCAGACAGAGGAAAGAAAACTGCAATGTGGGTATCCCCACATTACATTGTACACCACAGATGGCAGCAGCAGCTTCCTGTTAAACGCAAGGTATTTGTTTCGTACAAATGTGTTGTTAATGGTTCAAGGCTGCGGGGATGCGACACAGCAGTCACTAATAGTGTAGTTACAAGTGTTTCAAAAGATCATAGTGCCTTCATCTACAATGTCAGGCAGCCCCTGAAGTCACTGGCACGATGATCTTTGAAAACCTGGGAAATACACAAATAACTATGGCAGAATATCCCACATGATTTAGATCTTCTGCCTACATCTTGGTACCTATCTATCAAGTTACATGTCATCATGTGCCAGACACCTGTACAGAGAACATTCACAATGGTGAACTTGAATGTTATGAGTTGGTCTATAGTGCAGAATCCAGTTCTTCCTCCGAAGCATTCATGGACAATAAAGCTCACTGCAGTTAACTCACAATTGTTACTTAAGTCTGTTTGAATTGTAACTGCATGGTGCAGTAGTCATTAGAACTTCACTGCTGCTAACCTGGTCTAGATATTCGCTACTTTTGCGGAAACTAAAGCTCCTTTACCATTTTGTCATATCATAATTTTCAAAGATCAATTTTAATATTATCGTTCAATATATGTGTGGGTAACCTAATTTGTCCCTTCTATGCAGCCTCTTAAAACTTCTCACATTTTCACTTATGTACATACTGTGCTGGCAAAAAAATTTAAAGAGTCTGCCATGAAGACTCACAAGTCTAAGGTATGAGAAGAAGCTTTATGAAAAAAATCAATGAATACAGCTGCGACACTGTCAATATATTTATGAAGGTTAAAGTGTCTCACATTCTTACTATTTTCTGTATGTATAGGATTCAGTGTATCATTTGAACATCCTACATCAAAATGTTATAACTTATATGTGCACTCTACTAGTTCAGCGTATTTCTTAATTGATGACTTCCCCCATTTCGCAATGTCACTCTGATTATATTTTGTACATACTGAAATACTAACCTGCTGTAAAATATGTATGCATAAAATGGCAGCTGAAAAGTGTTTCTTTATTCAATGATTGTGTTCTATTGTGTAATCTTCTATTGCCACTTCACAGAGACAGAAGTTACATTCTGTGTGTTACTGAATAAATTTTTGTGTGACAATATGTGTGGGAAAAATAAGATATGATGAATGCAATTCACTGAAGTGGTGACATTTTTTGACATAAAGTGAAATATTATACCATCACTACATGAAGATAAACCAACCACAGCAACAGTATGGGTTTATCATAAGTGTGACAGACTGTAGTCCTAAAACGGTGGTTCAAGAATTAGGTGTAGTTGCTAGTCACCTGCGCTAACGTCCCATCATCTTCAGAGAACAGACTGAAATCACAATTCTGCACGATTTCCTGAATTTATACTTCCCACCCACTCATGCAACATGTTCTTCCCGTCACAATTCCATTGATTTTTACAATCCTCAAAATACCTGGAAAGCAGTTAAAATTATAAAGCTACTCATAATGCAAATTTCATCAGCTTCCCATCACTTCCTTAACCTGAGGTCCAAATAATCTCATCACCAAAGTGTTCTGCAAAACCTACTGTCTACATCCTACCTATACACATACAACAAGACCAAGTTTACACCAGATTCTCTACAATAAGAATGTACATGTCATATCTTACAGATGAACAGTACATACCATCTCGGTCAAACGACCTGCAGGCACCTTGACGGCTGAGGACACCGAGACGGAAGAAGTTGAGAGAAGTATAAGGATGAAGACAGAGGTTGCTACCTCCTACAATGGCGGAGTCACACAACCCACCTTGCATTGCTTTATATGCATGCTCCATTGCAGTCAGTGATGATGAGCACGCTGTATCAATCGTATAACTGGGCCCTGAAACCAGGTAAATTTCAAGGTCACATCTGTATATCATCACAAAAATGAACTAGCTACATCTTTCAGTACAAACTATCGTGAATTTGCAGACCAGTAACAATGCCATCAATATTCATAGACAAGCATGTCATAATGCTTGAAATTCCCTTTGCTACTATCAATTCAAATATCATTGCATGCCCATATTCAAATTTCAGCATTTAGCTGAATACTTATGATGTCATAACATAATACAACAATTCTCTCCATCTGTGCAGATTACATTTTTCGAAATCTGCCATAAGATATTTCACGTGTTCCATGCACATGCATTAAAGAATGTTGTATACTTATATGATAAACAAACAAACACACATTATAAATACATTCAGTAACATATTTTTACTCTTTACCAAAATATTTTGGTCACTGTTCTTACCATGATCAGATTGGCTTATAACAAGAATACAAACAATATGCAAATAATTCTTCAAAATATAATATGTTACACTTGATTTGTAATTGAAATATACAACCAAGTAGTTTTGTCATATATTTTTGTACAATTATATGTATACTGATTGTATTCTTATCATAAACCACCCATATTATGGTCACAGGAGTGACCGAAACATGTTGATGAAGAATAATACTATGTGATTGAACATTTCGTAATATGTTCCACATTCACAGCATTAATTCGGTTCATAACACATATAAACAACCAACACATGCAAACTAATTTTATGTCATATTTTTATTTATACTTGTAATATTTTCACCAACATGTTTCGGCCAGTACTCAGGCCATCTTCAGGGTTATGTTTTTTGATACAAGAATACAACTGCAGTTAAATATGTCACCATCATTTCATAATATTAAAAATATAGAGTTTTGGTTGAAATTTTACATTTGAATAGTAATGTGAAGTAATATAGAAGTATACCGTATGTTTATAAAATAGTGGAATTTAAAATTGTTTAATGTTTGAGGAGTGATTTATAAAGTAGTTCTGTGGTGATGTCTAATCCTGTAATAAAAATTATATTTATGTGTAAAACTATGTCAATACATTTATTGAGGATATTTATAAATGTGCATTTGTTGGTGTATTATATAAGTATCAAACTATCAGAAGATATTTCACAGCTGTTATGCATTGGATTGTCAAATACAAATAAATCCCCTGGGTAATTGAATGAATGATTAAGTCACATCTGGGTTTCCATGACTATGTTTGGTTTGTGATCAAGTTAACATCTGAGTTTTCATGGTTTATTAGTTTCTATGGTACTGATACACATTGGTTAAGTGTGTCTTCACAACTCCACTTTCCACAGTATAACATCAGGGTTTGCACAATTATGACACAGCTTGATTTGTGTGTGATATACTGGTAGATCCCACTGAGTCATAACCAGCAGTACACAGTTCCCCCCATCAGTATGCTTTGTTTGTGAATGAAACACACAATGGGCTCCACAGTCACCGGGATTACCGCTTGTCAGATTTTCATTTTATTTGGTAAAGGAGTTCTTTAAAAGTTGTTCTGCGGTGACTGTTTCATAAAAATTCATAAAGTGACAGCTATATTTTATTTATGGGGGCAAATAAAATTTTGCACACATTTTCTACATTTCTTTATCTGGTTCAGATGCAATTTGGCACAGATGGTACCCACAAATATTAAGTGAGTGACTGTGAGTTTCACTTAAATCAGTACAGTGAAATAACATACAGGATCAAGGGTTGTACACAAATTGCTGTACAAAATTTCCACATTTATTTTTTAATTTGTGTGACATTTGTTACAAGAGATATGCAAAAAATGCTGCATACATTTGAGAGTTCCTTGAAAAGTGTTACATGGCAAACTGTCTTTTATCCACAGGCACAAATGTATTTACATTTACACATTTCACAAACAACTTGATTTTTTAAAATAAAGGATGCCACATCACACAGATCAACATTTGTAATCCTAATTACCTTAAAATAATCCAAAGTGTATTGCAATTCTGTGTGCAATTATAAATGCTTGTGTGTTAAAAGTAATGATCTCTTAACTCACTAAATTGGCTCAAATACCTATTTCATTGGCTACTGCAGTGGTGCATGTGAACAGTAGAGCTGACTGAACTATGCATTTTATGATATTACTTGTAATGCTAAAGCCCACAAAAATTCCTTTTGTAGCAGCATGTTAAATATTCCACATTCTCAGACAAACAGCATTAAACATCAGGTTCAATGCATTAAATTTCTGACAACTATCTTAACAAATGGAGGTTGTTATGCCCACAATTAAACTTACCATTTGCGCCAAGCCAGTAAGACAGTCGGTTGGAGAACATGGCTCGACAGCAACCCGTGAGACCAAGCCCATCGATCTGTAACTTCTCATAATGCAGAGCTTTCTCTGACTCACACACAGATGTACCAACGAAGACTCCTGTATTCTGCCCTCTTAGAAGGCTGGGATTTACACCTTAACATAAAAATTAATTCACACTCACAAATAGTTCTGCTGGTCACCCCCCACACATAAACGTGATGAAACACAACAAAGGAGTACTGAATTACCAAAATAAAAATTCCTTCCATCTGCAGATTTACAACTGCTGGTATGTTATGCTGTATCTCTGAGCACACAGTTCACAATGCCTCAACAGCATTATGATCTTTTGAAGCATGGGAACCACTTGTCCAGCGACACGGTGTAATATCAGAACACAAACTGAATCTTTGGTAATGCCATCATATCACTCCAAATCTTACACAATCCCGACTGCACACAATACCCCATGTTATCATTTAGTGGCGCTCACAGATATGTAGAAAACCAAATAAATGCATGCAGCAGAGTTTTTCCTGAGAAACTAACAGTTCCTCGGTTAGTCAACTAATTTCCCACATTTTATGGTACCCAATGGTTCGCTGCCTCATTCACAAGCACCTGCCACCTTTCCCCATCCTGAGCCTGATCAATCCAAACCATGCCTGCCCATCCCACTTCTTGAAGATCCATTTTAATATTTTCATCCCACTTATGCCCAGGTCTTCTAAGTAGTCCCTTTCCCTCAGGTCTGCCTACCAACATACTGCATGCACCTCTACTGTCTCCCATACATGCCACATGCTCCACCAATCCCGTTCTTCTATACAAAACACAGCACAATTTAAATAGCTTTTTTCTCAGTTGAACTTCAGCATTGTGATGTGACAGCATGTAGCCTGGTAGAAAGTTGCTGAGGTTGTGGAGGAACATTTGGACTCTGCCATCAAGTCAAAATTAATATATTTAGCAATTAATCTAGACAAAGCACAGTGTCCCACACCAATTTAATATCTGAACTCGATGCTATGAGTTAAGTGTTCTCATATATTGTCTGTATTGAACTATCTTGTCTCCGCCTACCCACGCAAGCAAGTAGAACGCCTTGCAAGTGGAAGTGCTCTTACAGGAAATTCTCTTATATGAAGCGTTAGTGTGATAACAAATATGACTGTCGGAGAACAGAATCTAAAGCTTAGCATGTGAATAGAACAAAAGCGGAGGACTTGGTATTCTTCACATTCTCCAACTCTTATTCTACAGAGATCTGACTGTGAGGTATTACAGTATTAATTGTTTATTTATGGACTCTGTCCCTCCTCTCAGACCCAACAGACAATCACTGGGAAACAAAACCTGATCACAGGTGGATATATATATATATGTATATATGGATAGTCAATTGACGTGTATAGTGCAGTCACTGACAGTAACTCTTTCTCACAGATAAAAGTTAGTGTATTATGCCTACTTGCTTACATACTGCCATATGGGAGGAGTGGTGGTCGTATTGTGGGTGCTCGGAGGGAGCAAATATGACTGAAGTAGTGCCATCCACATTTCTAAGAACATCTCCTTGTGCTATTACTTTAGTACATCATTTCATCAGCTGGGGGCCAATTATAAAGAAAGCTTTTGGTATGTGCGATGCATAGTTTTATATCTTACACACTGCCACATTATAGATTGAGTATGCTATGAAGAACAATCTTTTTGTCCGGTTAACAGTAAGTAATGCACAATAATATGTGCTCCATAACCACTTGTAACAAACCAACCAACCCAACATCCTTCCAGTACCTCCTGCAAACAAGTTCAAGTAGTTCAACTCAAATCAGTTCTTTGTTCAGTGTCACCAGACTGCAATAAAACTTTGCCTGTAGATGCAAAAGGATCAGTTACAAAATATTTATATTTTTTTTAGTAATACACCATGTACAGAGTCTAGACAATCAGTATTACTACGTGCAATATACCACAGTCTGAACCCTGCACTATTCACCAGAACAGCAGTAACTTGGCTATTAATTCTGATCTACAGTACATCAA
>Ga0123354_10008229_pt1 | contig 15833 bp, 10 predicted proteins | sample TergutLab28metaG_2_FD_97872 | JGI IMG/M metagenome (GOLD analysis project Ga0123354, IMG submission 97872) | Labiotermes labralis P4 segment gut microbial communities from Petit-Saut dam, French Guiana - Lab288 P4 | ecosystem: Host-associated > Arthropoda: Insects > Digestive system > Gut ...
GCATTTGTTTTTGTGTTTTATGTCAGTAGACAGACAGCTCTCACAATAAATATTGACAGAACAGGAAAATATAGCAGCAAGAGCTTAAATCTACACTGACCAGGCTAATGCCCATACCTGGGCTAATGACATGCCAAAATGAATTGTACTTTGTAGTATCAATGGGCCAGTAACAGGTTAGTTTGTCTGCTGGAACCTAACATCAAATGTGAGATACAAGGCAGGCTAATCTCAACATCATTCATTTAGCCATCATAATGCTTGGTGAAGAGAACAAATTATAGTGCTTCTCATTACATACCATTTTCTTTCATTTCCCTCTTACTGTTTTTCATACACATGAAACTTAAAAGACAGCAAAATAACATTTATTTACCTGCCATGAGTCAGGTCTCCATCCAGTCACAATGTCATACACAATAACACACCCCAGAGAATGTGCAATCACAGATACTTTGCCACCCCTGGATATGAAATATGGGTTTCGTTGCGTGAACATTGTGTACAACCTATTCAATTCCTCGGAAAGACCACGCTGAACCTGCAGCACAGAAGGCCAATACAGAGCAAGAGTAACATCAGGTACTCTGTAAAACACCTAGATCAGTGTTTCTGAACCGCCAGGCAGCAGCCTGGTACTGGGCCCTGACATCAATTATACCAGGCCGCGACAGAATCTCCTGGAATTGATAACTAATTTAAATGTAATTTTATATTTGTCAACATGCCACACTGTAAGCATAACTGTACTAATATTCTTTATGATTATGCCATAATTAACTATTAATACTTACGTTAGTTTAATATATGAACTTAAAAAACAAAATTGGAAAGGTACTGACAAGTTGTTGGGACCGGGCCCTTGTCTCATGAAAACAGAATTTACCGGGCCGTGGTCTCACAAAGGTTAAGAAACACTGGTCTAGATAATGCATTTTTTGCCAGATGAATTAAACACCTATAAAATTTTTATTAAAACTGTACAGTTCAGGGTTCTTCCTCATAAAATCTTCTAGGAGACAACACTGTGTTGATTGATAGTTATGAACATTTTTGAGGCAGAAGCTATTATCTATTTTACCAAGAAATTCCACACAATTCTCTGGTATGCCACACAAGGCATGGCAATCTAGAAAATGTCCACTCATTACAGATACCATAAAGATAGAGTAGAAACAAAAATTATTCATTAGGCCTCAAGCATTCTTGTACAATTATGTCCGTGTCTGCTATATGCATTCCCATATCACTGCAAAAAGTGCATGGCAGATACAGCACACCTCATAACTTCAGCAGTCATATAGAGGATGGGTATATTTCCAGTTCAAGCATCATTGTCTTTGGATAAGCAGTAAAAAATATGCTGGATGTAAGGATATACACCTAATGATGCTGCACAGTCATGAAACTATGCTTCATAGGTTGAACATGGCACATGGGAGTATTGACAACACAAATCCTAAAATCACTGTTTTCTTAAAACTTTCACACACACATGATTCTCTATAGAGAGATGCCAGTTGACAAATATTCATTTGTCCTGAAACAACTGGATGAAAATTTGTAGGTACAGGGAAACCTTGTTCATAGTTTGGTCAATATAACATTTCTAAAACTAGCTAAGACAGTGTGAGTAATCAATGGCAGTAGGAGAACACTAACACCAACTGGTAAAGTTTGCAGTCATAAATTAAGCAAGGTCAAGGAATGGAGACCATGTGGAGAAGCTAACAGCCACTCAGCTATTCAAATGATTCCTGGAATTCATGGAACTTGAAGGTTTACTGAGATGTTCATAACAGCATCTTCTAAACCAGATGAATTCCATCAAAACCTTCACTTACTGACTTACTGGTTTACTTATTTACTCCATGGAGCAGAGCCCTTCTTGAGAAGCTAACCAACCCTCAGGGAGTAAATAAATTCTACACATTTTATAGAACCCGAAGGTTCATGAACACATTTACAAGTGCCCACAACCTGCCCCTACCCTGAGCCAGATCAATCCAGTCCAAGTTCCCCATCCCATTTCCTGAATTCCATCTTAATATTATCCTCCCATCTACACTTGGGTTTTCCAAGCAGACTCTTTCCCTTGGGTTTCCCCACCAAAACCCAGAATGCACCTCTCCATTCCCCCATATGGCTGCATGCCTCGCCCATCTCATTCTTCTCAATTTAATCACCAAAAAAATATTGGATGAGCAGTACACATCACTCAGCTCCTCATTACATAGTTTTCTCCTCTGCTCTTTTACCCCATTCCTCTTAGGCCCAAATGTTCTCAACACCCTATTCTCAAACACTCTCAGCCTATGTTCCTCCCTCTTGTGAGCGACCAAGTTTCACACATATATAAAACAGGCAAAATTATAGTTCTGTATATCTTAATCTTTAAATTTTTGGATAGCAAACTGGGAGATAAAAGATTCTGCACTTAATGACAGCAAGCATTCCTTGACTTCAGTCTGCTCCTAATTCATTCCTGAATAGAATTTTTATTTGTGAAGGTTGTTCCCAAATATCTGAACTCTTCCACCCTTTGAAAGGAACTACTAACATACATTTACTGTGACTTCGTCCAACATCCTGATCTTGAGACACGACCATGTACTTAGTCTTATCAACATTAACTTCTAGTCCATTCTCCTTACTAGCAACTACTAAAGCCTCTGCATTTTTCTTTTTAGTATGTATGCTTCAGCCCAATATATTAAAATCATCAGCCATAAACCAGAAGCTGATGTGTACCAATTAATTTCAAGCCATCATGGCTTACCTGAACCCTCCTAATGGCGTGCTCTAAAACAAAGTTGAAAAGCATTGGCGATAAAACATCTCCTTGTTTCAAGCCAAATGGCTGAACAAACTAGATGCTTCTCTACCCAGACTCTGCTATAGGTTTCATTCAGACAGATTTTATTAGCCTTACCAGTTTCATGGGGATACCATGTTCAATGAGAATATTATACAAGACCGCCTTCCCTAACTAAATCATAAGCTTTCTTGAAGACCATAAACAGCTGATGCACTGCTTCATTGTATTCATATTTTTTTTCAAGTATTCGACAAATGCAGAATATATGATCAGATGATCAGTAGTTGGTCTGTTGCATTGAAATCCACACTGACAATGCCCAATAATTTCCTCCGCATATGGAGTTAACCTTGACAGCAGGAAGTTGGATAAAATTTTGTATGTAGATAACAAAAGTGATTTTGTATTCTGAGTAATAAAGCTACAGACATACACTCAGAACATGTAACATTTATTGCTTTTCCTCAGCAACAATGGTTACACAAACATGCCTGAATTATTTATACCTACACTGCCCGTCTTGTAATATCTGTCCTATTGCCTACAGCTTGGCTTTCAAATCATCTTGAATGTAATGACATGTAAGTTCACATCAGGTCAGTTGCATACCTCACCTCACAGCCATATAGTGGACTAGTGTAATACATGATATCCATAGCAGTTGAGTTTAAAAGCTGCCTCAGTGTCTGCAGCTTGTGGGGTGTGATAGCTTCCACAATATCTATAACAGTATACAAAGTGGTTGTATGAATGCTACATGCAAACAAAAAGTATCTTACATGATCACTGAAAATCATATGAACAGAAACTGTGCAGATCAGCTATTAAAACGAAAATGTAAAGATGTAGGTATCCTTCATAATTTTGCACACATTATCTAAATTTATCTAATCTCTATAAACCAGCTCACTGTACATAATAACACAAGATTCTCATGAAAATCTGTAACTATTGCTGAAAAACTCTTTTAACTCATCCAGTACAAATTCTCTTTCATAATGCTGCTGCTACTGGTTTATTTCTCATCTCAGTCCCTTTTTAGATATGCACATTAACAGTTCACAGCATTTCATCGAACAAAATAAGAGTTTCAAGCAGAACTCACCTAGCCTACATTCTTACTGCACAGACTTCCTAGTCCTATGAGACCAGTATTATCACTTTTATCTCATTTTATTTTTGTGAATAACTGAGTATTTATATACAGATCCTAGACAATTAATTTCTGGGATATAACTTCACGAAGTTCTGCAGCATTGCTATGTTTATCCCTGTTGACTTACAACTTACAAACAATACTTCATACATAATGTGTAGGCCTACATATGTTTATGGTCTATCTGCATACCCATTTTCACATGCCTAGATTCAATGTATCATGAATTACTGCCATCAAACTTGAAGCAAAAGAAAATTCTACACAGTGCTGAAGTTGTTTATTATCACAGTAACAATTTCCTCTCAAAACAGGTTTTTTATATTTACTCTGAACACTATGTTACTCTGTTGTGGTAACATAAACACTATACTGAAGTCACCTATCAATCACAACTCAATTTTTATTGTTTGCAGAATTCAGTATTTTCTGCGGCTGACCCAGCCAACTTCAGGTCACACACAGCATGTACGAAATTCCTGGGAGGATATTAGTAACACAAGAGTCCTATAAAAAGAAATGAGATCTCATTTTTTACATAAAGAATAAATAATATGTAAGAGTTTGCGTCACTGATACAAATTTTGAAGTTGTATGCATTCCAGCTGTTTTACCAATTTAAGGTTACTTTATGTAAAGTACTTCATTTTGGCATACAATTTTACTTTTTGAAGATTTTGTATAGTAGATTCATAGTATTAAAGTTTTCTTTCCTTGAGTACAGACTGGTTGAAGAATTAGATTATGGTATACTTGCAGAACAAATTTGCAATTTGTAGGTTATAAGCTTTTTTTTTATTGTGTATGTGGAAATTCACATTGAAGGATAGAATGAATATGTTGTTGCTAGAGAAATTTGTTAAAAATAATTCAGTGAAATATCAATATTCTTACTATGTTGAATAATAATAATAATAATAATAATAATAATTCAATAAGTAAAGCTACATACCATAATCAAGTAAAAAAAGGTTTTTTACGTACTCTTTGGTCTAGGAATAAAATCACATCTACGCCTTTCCAGGGTTGACTTAATTATAAACACTGTTAAGGTAGAGCAGTCCCATTACAGGCCCGGAGTGGCCCAGAGGGTTCCAGGAAAGTAAGGTTCCCAGATTACATGACAACGGCACAGGATGGTGGTAAGGTTGTCAGCCTTACGCACCGACCGCCTTTACCCCCAGGAAATGCTCCTGGTACTCATTTCTGTTAGAGGCTGAGCTTTACTTAAAATAACCTTAAATTGGAAAAACACAGAACTACACAACAGCTTGAACACACACAACTTCAAAATTTATATAAACAACATGAACTTTTATATACTTTTTATCTTTTATGTAAAAAGAGGATCTCATTTCTTTTTATAGAACCATATGCTTCAAAGATCCTCCAAAGTATTTTGTACATATTATGTATTACCAAAAAGGGCCAGGTTGGCTGAAACATGTCACAATGAATTCTGAAAACAATAAAAATCTAGCTGTGATTCACTGGTGATTTCATTAGTTTTTATGTCCTTCTCATTTTACTGACTTACTACATCAGATTGCATACACTGACTTGTACATACTCAGCTGCCAGTTTCAGCCCATGCAAGCCATCTTCAGGTCATCACATAACCCTATACACCTTCAATTAGCTGTTGATATTATTGCAACACTATCACAATACAGTCACTGCACAGAGCAATAACATTCCTTTCCTTAATATTTTTAATTTAGGCTAAATGGCAAAAACTATTCCATTCCCATAATTCTTGTGTTGTGGAATGTTTAAAAAAATCTAGTAATATACAAAAAATAATTATAAAACAATAAATAAAACATGAATTTAACACATGACTTCATGACATAACCATTCCAGTAATGAACCAGAGTGTTTCTTATGGACTGTTAACCTTGTATAACAAACCTGTCTGAATGGCTGTGCTATTTGATGTTTCTTTTCAAGGTTGCTGGATCTGTACCACACAGAACCAGTGTAATTATTAAGGACTGTTAATCTTGCCAACTGAACCTGTCTGGATAGTTGTACTACTTTCTGATCCTGCAGAGCTACTGGTTCCGTACAGTATGGCACCAACTATTCAGTCCATAAGAATTACACTGGTTCTTTACTGGATGGAACATCTTAAAAGTCATGCATTAAACTCCAGTCCATAGCCTAGTCAATATATTGACCATGCTGTTCCAGCATCCTGCATCCATCTAAACTATATGCATTAAAACTGACATTAATCTCACCTAATAAATCATCCTCATGGGTCATGTTTTTCCACCTAATTATAACTCCTACTCAATTAGTACTTTTCCCATGTAAATCTTTCATAGCATAAGACTGACCCGCTTTGGAAACTTTGTTTCAAGTAATCAAGATTTCAGGCTGTCACTCCTCTGGGATATTACATGGCATCTGCTGGAGGTTGGTTACCAATAATTTGGGACAGCCTGTTGGTCCCATCTTGGAAGGTTGCTAGGCATCAGTAACCAACCATCAACCTATGCTGCATTAACAACCCAGAAGAGCAAAGGCCACAACTGTGCTGCAGCAGAAGCCTGAAAGATCCTAGTTATGCTACTATGCTTTTATTAGCCCACTTTCCTTCTTACAAGATAGGAAGTAAGTAAATGATATCACCACACTATGTGTGTGTGTGTGTGTTCGCTCCAACATTGGACACAAGTGACTGACTGTCATGAGATTTGGTATAAATGTTATGCCACTGGAGACCACACTAACACCAGCACTGTAATATACTTCAGTCAGTAATACCAGCATGGCAGATGCAGAAACTTCTAGAGTGGGAATGAAAATGATGTCACTTAATGCATGGTCCCAAAATGTTGTAAGGTAATAAATCAATAAACAATAAGCAACTATGTTAACAACAGTTTTTACAGAATTAGCAACATGTTGATAAGCAAATGTAGCAATCAGTTTCGCAAAATAACTAATCCATCACTGGAGTTTGGAATGCAAAAGTGTGTCAGGAAAGATTGCAAACATTAATAAATACTGTGTATAAAACAAGTATGAGCACAGCAAAGATACAAAATGTTTAGGTTATATCTCATAAATCTGACATTAAGAACTAACAGCTTATACAGCTTGAAATGTGTAGAAGATTACCTCCATCAAGTATGAGTGATGACCTCCATTCGACTGGAAAGAACTCTGCACGATACTCTGATGATGCAAAATACTTCTGCTTTAACCATGTCACACATTCACGAAACCTACAAACACAACACAAATCAGAGAAACTTGTATCTATGCAGCAATGAAAAAATGCCTATAATATCTGGCTGAACACACACTCACACCTCACATAGAAATTAGCCTTTTTATTACAAATCTCCATGGACATCATAAAACTGCATTATTTGAAACTACAATTCTGGATGTTCTAGTAATGTGCTCCATCATATACTCTCCCAACAAATCTCCAGTATTACTTTGACCAATTAAGAGATAGCCCAGAAAGGAATCTTTATATAAGCCTAACTCTCGCAAAATAAGTATCTTCAGCATAATATCATCAATGACCAGCATATGTGTTTGCATATGGCTGCTTAGAAATGAATGCTGCCATTCCAAGAAATCTGGCAATCCACGTTCAGAAGCGTTGTGAAGATTCACCATCAGGGAACAACTATTAAGTGTCTATGCTATTTCTCATGGGTGTCTAAAAAACATTCTGGTGACTTGATCAATCTATGTTAGGAGGTAAGTGGATCACTTAACCTTTTACTGGTTAGGTGATGCACCAACAGGTTTAACATTCAACAATTGTATGCTCTGCCCACACTCTATTTATGTGTTTTGTATTTATCTGAGAACAGCGACTTGTACCACTTACATCATAAACTGATTGGTTTTTATAACCGAGATGCAAAGTGTTTACTGTGCGGTATGGACTGGGTTTTTAAATAAAGCTGTCTGCGCTTCGTCTTTAAAGGGTTAATGGTTGGGATGGCATACATACACATCACCAAAATTTTAAAAATCAGCTACATGCTGATCAATCCTTAATTCCTGTATTTGTCAATTTTCCTCAACAGGTGATCATTACAAGGTAAGGTAAGTAAGGTGCATCTCAATGCTAAACTATTTTTACAGTGTGTACAGTACTGCCAAAGTATATACAACTACTTCCTTTAATCCAATGTCCAATAATCTGGACATCCTGATAATCTGGCATTTGAGGACAGCAGTCTAAAACTGGAAGTTTTACTTTTTACCAGAAATAAAGTTTCATCAATGAAACAGACAGATCACAGGGACAAGTTCATGAAGGCCTCCAAGAGTGTCTGTGTGTCAACCATTTGCATTTCTTGACCCCTTGTCCCTTTTGTCTTTTACTCCAACTTCCTCGCCTATTAAAGACTCCAGAAAACACAGAAGGGGACCCTTACAAACTTGAACCAGCAGATTAAGTAGATAGCCAAATGGAATGCTCCCCTAACAAGTTGTACAGCCTAAGTACATGAGAGGTGACAAAAAATTACCAGCACGAATGTAGGTCAGTATTAGGTACAATTTGATAATCCGAATATTCAATAAGGAACCTGTCTAGTTCAGTGTGAGTGGGGTTATCAAATTTTACCATACAGTACATGGAAATGAACAAACTTTTGGCACATCTTAGAACCTCACAGTAGTGATTATAAAAAAATACTGTCTTCCAGGAAGTGATTCTGTGTAATCTAGTTGAAATTAACTACGCATATGGCAACACATCCTACAGGACAGTAGTCTTTGTACTTCTCATAAAACAAATTTTATATGTATAGGTTTGTGTAACCAACCCTGTACATAAGCGGCAGTTTATATGCAACATGGGCAAGGCAAATTGCTTTCCTAACCTACAAATGTTAAGACAAAACACTTAATTTAAATGCTAGACACACTGATGAGGAGCAATTGAATGCAGCATTCCAAAATGGAGGAGGTCTCACATACAGAACTCAATTGATTCCAGCAACTTATGCAACTTACTCTACACTCATTCTAATTAAACTTGGCACTTTAGACAGTAGAAAAAGTATATGGTGTACGTACACAGATGTGTTGCGAATGATGCGGCCTGTATCCATCTTCTGGCCAATGCCATGAATCACGAAAACAAGGTGTGTGACATCCACTGGGCGGTCATTCTCAGTAGCATGAACTTTATACCCCCGGCATAAATGGTAACCAGTAGCTAAAAAAATTGTAAAATACAATTAGAACTTCAATATATTTAATTAATCTGCTGTTTACTTATCCTTCCAAGAAGAAGTAATATGCATTAGTTGATGTCTGTATAGATTTTACAGTTTTGACAGTGTAATGGAAGAGTACACCAGTATACTTCAACAGCCACACAATTTAGGATGTAAGAATTTAAGAATGGTGAACAGCTAGCTGAAGAATACCTCACATGACATAATGAAAGAAAACTGTCAACTGGACACACACACAGTGTGATTCTTAATTATATACAATAAATACACATATAAGGATCATGTTCTTCCAAAATCAGTGAGTAAGATTTGGGAATGGAAGAACTACTTCAATTATTACAGGATGTACCAATGGCAACAAACATATGTGGTTTATGCACAATGGAGCTCTTGTTCATTTTACCTTCATTAAAGCAAGTTTTGGACTCCTAACCAGATTGATGGATAGGACAAAATGGACTGATCTATGGCCCTCAGGATTGTCTGATCTCACACTGGCTGACTTCTACATGTGGGATCCACCTGACTGCATGCTTCATTCAGAAAGAGTCAACATGCAAAGTAAGTTAAAGATTTGACTGAACTGGCTGTGATAATATGACATATGCCAGGAGCTCTTTAAGAGTATCAGAAATTCTTGGCATTGCAGGATTCAGTTATACTTTCAGATATACTAACAGGGAGCATTTTATCAACTATTATGACATTCTGTCAACTTTAAGACAATTCTAAGCTGAAACCTAATAAACAAATGCACTCCTAAAACAAAACATAAACAGCTTCACAAAAATCACTGTAAATCCAGTCAAACACAACAAGTATCTAATTTTCTACTATTTAAACAACATATATTGGCCTAGAAGTCCATCATCAAGTTGAACAAGAATAACAGAATGGGTACACAGATTATGTGAAAATTTAGATCTCAATTCCTTACCATTTTGTACTTTTATGTGAAGTGTCTACAACATCAGCTGATCCCAGTGACCATGCAACCCAAGGCATGTGTCTGCAGTCACTCGCTTGCTGGGATTTTGGGTTTGAATCCCGCTAGGGTCATGGATGTCTATCTCCTGTGATTGTTGTGTGTTGTCAGGTAGAAATTTCTATGATGGGCCAATCACTTGTGCAGAGAGTCCTATGACATGTGGTATCTAAAACTAAGTGTGACCTTGAAATCTCAATAACGCAGAGGCGTATGTCCACTAGGGTTGTCATTCCACGAAAAAAATCTTTAACATACAAGGAACAAGCTTGAAAATTCAGTAATTATATTTTTGTTTTAAAGGACTGGCTCATAAAAAAATGTCAATATAAATAGTAATGTTAAACAGTTATGAGAGTTAAGACTAAAACCAATGGAGGAGCAGGTGCTTCTTCACATGACTTGTATGTATTTGTGTGGTGTAGTGGTCTCTCATAATGAAGGCAGGATATATCCCAAAGAAAAAGTCTATGTGGGTTGTACTTGTCATAACTTTCAGAATACCTGGACATAATATTTAATATGTTAGAAAGGGAAAATATAAATTAAGGCAGAGTAATATGGAAATGAAACTTGAAGGTGAAAAACTAAAGACAGTGTAAAACTTATTTGTATCAAAAAATTTATATGTCCACATTCTTGGAGGGCAACTTCTTTTCAATTATTGAAACAGATATTTAAACTTTCTAACATATTAAATATTACTTCCAGGTCTTCTAAAAGTTATATCAAGTACAACTCACTTAGACTCCTTTCTTTGGAAAATGTCCGCCTTTATCACAAGAGACTACTACACCACACAATTATATGAAGTCCATCTGAAGAATCATCTACTCTCCCACAGACTTTAATCTCAATGCTTTTAACTTTTTAAGGTCACTATTTCTATTGGCACTTTTATGATCCAGTTCTTTAAAAGATAAACATAATTACTCAGTTCTCAAGGATGTTCTTCTTACGTTATAGATACTCAACATAAAATACAATATTGTAAGGATATGAACTCTCATTCTCTATATAAACTGTGTATATATTCTTTTATTCTTGTTCAACATAATAATGGCTTTTTAAGCTGAAAAATGTTGTTGACATAATATTAGATTAAATAATTGTTGTGTTTGTTGATTATGTATGCCCACACCTCTACATACACATTGAAAACACATAGCAGCAGGCCATTCTTACATTCCTACATATTGTACGCTTAATTTCAATGCATATAAATTGCAGGCAATCAGTTTTCATGCTGCAAGAAATAGACATTATGCAAAACACATTTTTGATGAGTCTCACTACAGTGTTACTGTAGCCAGCCACCAGAGATTAGTACTTCACTGCAACCTGCTCAGTTGGTATTTGGTTCATTATACAGTCATTGGCGAACACAGTATCTCTCAGTAAATAAAAGTTTACTACAGTGAGGATAATTGTCACAATCCATAATTTTACATGGGTAGTGGTACACAGTGTAGAATTACAAATTTAAATTGAAGTTCATACATTCACTACCAGCCGTACAAACAGAATTTTTAATGTTCCTCTCCATTTAGGTCCACCAGATGGCCGTTTCCTATGAAATTCTTGAACACTAAAGCATAAGAAGAAGAATATGTACACTCACACTTTTGGAAACCAAGTCTCTGGGTAAAGGTACGGACAAGCTTGGATGGTGCTGCTTCACTGTATAGGTAAACTTCAGTTGGTGAATACCAGTCAATGTGGAACTCAGTAAATGACTTGGTGTGCAGAACTGTAAACCCATAAACATTTCAGATCTTATAATAACAGATTTGCAGGCAAGTTACTGCTGCAGGAATGTTTCCTGCACCTGTGTCTTCATGCATTTTACATCAAGCAAGATACACATATTATAGTATTATTCACCAATAACAACAAAGGATGAAGGCACTACATACCTGATCACTTTAAGGTTAGGTCTCATTATCAAACATAACTAAATAACACTGGTCTGGATCAGTTATTTTAGATTGGCTAGTGACATTAACATACCAGACAGCATGAATGGCTGCAGATCAACAATCACTTCCACAAAACCTACCATAACAAATTACTTATTTCAAAATTCAGAGTGAGCATCCAGCAAGTTTGGGGTTCCATCAGCCATATAGCTGAGAATTTCATCCTTCCGTGATGTGACACTGTGTCAGTGGATAATCACATCTGTACACTTCAAGGCAAAAGAGTACCTTCATCCTCCAGTGTCAATAGGACTTGGAGATGAGGATATACTGTTGCCTAAAAATGTGGTTATCTAATTACCCACTGATGCAGCATCACAGACAAGATGAATAGAACCCGCTCTAAGCATCTTCTCAATAAAGAATTAGAAGTGGATGTTCATAATCACAAAAATAAGATTTTTAGACACAATGTCACACAACGTAACTAATTAACTGACTCATGGTTCACAGTCCTTCTTGAGAAGCTAAAAATTCTTTGGCTAGTCATGAAATTCCCCAAATTTTATGGAACACAAATGTTCATTACTATGGGCACAAGAACCCCTGCCATCTGTTCACATCCTGAGCCAGATCAATCCACTCCATGTCCCCTCAACTTACTCCTTAAAGATCTATTTTAATATTATCTTCCCGTCTAACACCAGGCATTCTAAGTGGTCTCTTTCCTTCAGGATACCCTACCAAAATCCTGTACGCACCTGTTCTTGACTCCACATGTGCCACATGCCCCGCATATCCCATCCTTCTTAATTTGAACACCTGAATGATATTTGGTGAGGAGTGCAGATCAGGAAGCCCCTCATTATGCAGTCTCCTCCAATGCCCTGTTACCTAATCCCTCTTAGGCCCAAATATTTTCCTCAGCACCCTATTTTCAAACACCCTCAGCCTGTATTCTTCCCTCAGTGTGACTGGCCAAGTTCACACCCATACAAAACAAGAGGCAAAATTACAGTCCTGTATATTTTAATCTTTATAACATCACACAAAGTCTGTAGTAGTGAACCACAGCAGTTATTTATTTGGGGGCAGTATTTAAAATGTTGTCAGTATCTCAGTCTATAGAGTATTGAGGTGGTAGGATGACCAACAAGTGATAAATAGGAAAGAATTTGAAAGGATGTGGTCATAGCATAATCACAATACTATCCTCACATTTGCTGCAGGGACTGAAGAGAATCATGAAAAGCTTTCATCAGCATAGTTTATGTCTGGACTGAGATTTGAATTTGTTATTTCCTAAATAAAAGTCTTGTGTGGTTAGTAAAACAGTAACGTTCAGGACTTCTTTTCCTAGCATTACTTTGAATGGTATCTCCACCTTGCCATGCTGGAGGGGCTTGTAACCCTGAGTGCTAAGCCAGCAATAGCACAGCTACCAGCAGGATCTCCCAAGCTGGACAAATCAAGAGTGTAAGAACCAGATAACGAGAGGTGCCTAGGAGAATAGAACTCCGATACAAATTTTTCTGATTCAGGCAGCAGTGACATAAGTAGGTACTTGATGCACAGAGAAAATAATTCTGCAGATGGTTCATTTTCATAGAGCAAAAGGCATGACCACAGAAAATTTGAATGGCTGCTGTACAGCACTGTGGAAAGCACATGGAAAAACTACCACATTTATTACTTTTCATGAACAGTCTCCATAAACAGAGGCAAATGTGAGGTGCTTCCCCAGGTGACAACACAATCCAGAGGTCCACTATTCCCCCTCATTCGGGTTTCCTAGTGGGGGGAATGTTTCAAGAGGAAATACTACACATTACAATTTACTCCAAGAAGCATTAAAAACAAAAGCAGAAGAAACATCAAAACTACAAGACTGGAACATGGAATCTAAGAACACTGAATCAATAAGGCAAAATGGAGAATTTGAAAAAGGAGATTCAGCAGAATGCAGTATCTGCTCTAGACGTTAGAAAAGGGCAGTGAAAGGGACAAGGTGAAACACATAGTGGCAATTACATGGTGTACTACTCGGGAAATGAAAGAGATGTAGCAATAGTGGTGCATAAAAGCACAGTAAGAAAAGCTGTTAAGAAGACTGTATGTCATGACAGAATCATTGCTCTCAAGTTAAGGAAGAGCCAATAAATAATTTTATAGTGAAAGTGTACATGCCAAGACTTGAGTATGAATATGACACAGTGGATGATGAATTGTATGATAAAATTGAAAGAATTCTTGAATAGGAGAGAAAAGGCAAAACAATCACAATCACAATTGGGGAATGGATGAGCGTGACTGAAGTTAAAACACAATGAAACACTACTGTACCACATGCACTGGGAAAGAGCAACCAGAGAGGTCAAGTGCTCACTGACTTCCGTGAATGAAATGTACTTTTTATCACCAACACAAGGCTTAAAAATCCTAAGAGAAGAATGTACATCTGGAAAGAACCAGGAGATCACAATCAACATCAGTTAAATTATGTACTTGTAAAAAAATTCAGAAACAGTGTGAAGGTTGTGCAGACATAATGATCATGGTTCTTTGTTTTTTACTTGATTATTTGATAGCTGTAAGATCTTATTTAGTGTGTAACTTAACTTACTCTTACCATTCATTACCTTCTTGCTTGTCTCACTTGTATTTTAATTATCAATTGTGTCATGACAAATGCACTGCACACTATTATGTATTATTGTGACTGTTTCGATATCTGTAAAGATCTAAAGGAAGGTGAATAAATATGAAAGACACTGCCTGGAGCATGTAATGACTTCTTGGTTGCAGTTATCTCCACTAGACAATAAAATCATAAGGTTCCAAAAGGGAAAACCAAGATGGGATCTGGTGAAGTTATACACTTAATGACAGAATATGCAAGATAGTCTAGAAGAAAAACTCTGTGCCATAAAATGTGAAAGTAGGAATGTGGAAGTCCCATGGTACACTCAGTCGAACAAAAATCCATCAGTCTAAAATTTTCTAAGTACCGAACTGGAAGTCATGTGACGTACAGTAGCCAATATAATTCGAGTCGTTTTTCTTTCCACATATTTGCACATTCATGGCATTTCTCTGTCTTTCATTCACTACAATCAATCACACCATATTTATATTAACCGAAAACAAAAATACATTTGCCTAATTTCCAATTAAAACATTAATTAAACTACAATAACTTTCCCAGGCGCGAGGCTAGCTAGCTAGCTTTTCCACTAAGGATAGATGAGTCAACCGGACCCTTCGATCTTATTGTCAGCAGGCATAGCCCAGACAGTTCAACGCGTACTAGGAGTAGCCTTTGGAAACAAGCTATGTTGGTTCGAGTCCCATTATCGGCATATTTCTTTATGTAGCCAAGGCAGTTGAAAGTGTGCTAGCAGTAGACTTTGGAAACAAGCTATGTTGGTTCGAGTCCCACTATCGGCATATTTCTTTATGTAGCCCAGGCAGCTGAAAGCGTGCTAGCAGTAGCCTTTGGAAACAAGCTATGTTGGTTCGAGTCCCGCTATCGGCATATTTCTTTATGTAGCCCAGGCAGTTGAAAGCGTGCTAGCTGTAGCCTCTGGAAACAAGCTATGTTGGTTCAAGTCCCACTATCGGCATATTTCTTTATGTAGCCCAGGCAGTTGAAAGCGTGCTAGCAGTAGCCTTTGGAAACAAACTATGTTGGTTCGAGTCCCACTATCGGCATATTTCTTTATGTAGCCCA